>Ga0247610_10000016_pt1 | contig 256034 bp, 196 predicted proteins | sample 174DNAGHGhighgp2_FD_193483 | JGI IMG/M metagenome (GOLD analysis project Ga0247610, IMG submission 193483) | Sheep rumen microbial communities from Palmerston North, Manawatu-Wanganui, New Zealand - 1742 DNA GHGhigh gp2 | ecosystem: Host-associated > Mammals > Digestive system > Stomach >...
TAGCTATCTTCACTCAGTCCGAGCGTATCGGGCAACATCAGTCTATCGCGTATAGCACCGACGGCGGCTATACCTTTACCAAGTACGAAGGCAACCCCGTACTCATGGGCGACATCGCAGACTTCCGAGATCCGAAGGTGACTTGGGATGGCGATCATTGGCTGATGACGCTCGCTTGCCAGCAGGAGATCCGTTTCTATGCTTCGCTGGACCTCAAAGAGTGGAAATACCTCTCTTCCTTTGGCAAAGGTATAGGTGCACACGGCGGTGTCTGGGAGTGCCCGGAGCTGCTGCATATAGGCGACAAATACGTGCTCCTCGTTTCTATCAATCCGGGCGGCATCTTCGGCGGCTCGGCTACCCAGTATTTCGTAGGAGACTGGGACGGTAAGGAGTTCCAATGTGAAAAAGAAAAATACGCCAACGAGAAAATGGTTCCGTGGCTTGACTACGGCAAGGACAATTACTCCACTTTCACTTTCCATAACTCCCCTGATGGCCGTTTGGTAGCTATCGGATGGATGTCTAACTGGCAGTACGCAGAAGTCGTTCCTACCGTCGCTTTCCGCTCGCAGAATACTATCGCTCGCGATCTCTTCCTCTTTACGGATGACGAAGGCGAGTTTCGTTTGGGTTCTGTACCTTCTCCGGAGTCTTTGGCGCTTCGTGGCGAGGAGACCAAATACCTGCCCGATGCCGGGATCGTCGAACTGGAGCTGGACGGCAAACAGGATGCGCTCATCACCCTCTCCAACGACAAAGGAGAGAAAGTGGTCATGAACCTGGATGTGCACCGCCGCACGTTCTCCATGGACCGCACCGCTTCGGGCGATTGCTCTTTCTCCCATGATTTTGCAGCACGTACGGTGGCGCCGCTCTTCATCAAACGCGATACCTATAAGGTTCTTCTCTTTATCGATCATTGTTCGATCGAGGCGTTTGATGCCGATGGCGCTTGGGCGATGACCAACCTCGTCTTCCCCTCTGCCCCCTACAATCATATCGACGTCCAAGGTGGCAAGGCGACTATCTACGAATTGAAGATTGGAGATTGAAAATTGAAGATTGAAAATTGAAAATTGAAAATATAATATGGAAAAGAAAACATCCTTTTTGGCATTCTTGCCTGTCATGCTCGCCTTCTTCACAATGGGTTTTGTGGACCTCGTAGGTGCAGCATCCAATCATGTACAAGCAGACCTTAACCTGACCGAGGCGCAGACCTATTTCATCCCGAGTTTGGTCTTCTTCTGGTTCTTGATTTTCTCCGTACCCACCTCGGCATTGATGAACCGTATCGGTCGTAAGAACACCGTCCTCGTCTCGTTGGGCGTCACGCTTTTGTCACTCGTTTTGCCGATCTTCGGAAATAGTTATTACCTCATGCTGGCGGCTTTCTCGCTGCTCGGTATCGGTAACGCCATCATGCAGACCAGTCTCAACCCGTTGGTAACGAATCTCATCGATGGCGACAAACTCGCCGCCACCCTGACCTTTGGTCAGTTTGTTAAAGCGATCGCCTCGTTCATGGCACCGATCATCATGACGTGGGGAGCGGTAGCCGCTATCCCGACGCTCGGTTTGGACTGGCGTATCATCTTTGTCATCTACGGTGTCATCGGTGTGATCGCTACAATCTGTCTGTATCTGACCAAGATCAAAGAGCAACCGCTGAATGGAAAGAAATCCAGTTTCGTGGAGTGCTTCAAACTCTTAGGCCATCCTTTCGTCCTTCTCTGCTTCCTTGGTATCATGTGCCACGTGGGAATCGATGTAGGAACGAACACCACCGCTCCCAAGTTACTCATGGAGCGTTTGGGTTGGACACTGGAGGCTGCCGGATTTGCTACATCGCTCTATTTCATCTTCCGTACCATCGGTTGCTTCAGCGGTAGTTTCATCCTGCGTTTTGTGTCATCGAAGATTTTCTTCGCCATCAGCGCACTGATGATCGTGGCAGCGATGGTCCTCATGGGTATCGGTCAGAGTCAGGCTATGCTCTATACCGGTATTGCTCTCGTCGGTTTTGGTAACTCCAATATCTTCTCCATCATCTTCTCCGAGGCACTCAAAGCAGAACCTGAGAAACAGAACGAAGTGTCCGGTCTGATGATCATGGGTCTGTTCGGCGGAACGGTCTTCCCGTTCATCATGGGTTTTGCATCCCAAGCAGCTGGTACCGTAGGAGCCGTCATCGTCATGGCTGTCGGTGCAATCTATCTGACATGCTACACGCTAAAAATCAAGAAATAATAAATCATAAATTTGAAATCATAAATTTGAAATATGAAATACGTCGTAGGAATCGGTGAGGCCCTGTGGGATCACTTTGTGCAAGAAGATATTTATAAACTCGGTGGAGCTCCGGCTAATTTTGCTTATCATGCCGGACAGTTCGGTTTGGATAGTTATGTCATCTCTGCCATCGGTGATGATAAACTCGGTCACGGCATCGTGGAGAACTTCGATAAGGTAGGTTTGAAGCATATCCTGCCTATCGTAGATTATCCCACCGGCGAAGTGCTGGTTACCAAAGAAAACGGACAACCGTCCTATGAGATATGTCTGGGTGCCGCATGGGATAACATCCCGCTCACCGATCAGATGCTCGAATTGGCACGAAACGCCAAAGCCATCTGTTTCGGTTCGCTGGCACAACGCACACAAACCAGTCATGATACCATTCAGGCATTTCTCGATGCAGCACCCGAAGATGCCCTCCGTGTCTTCGATATCAACCTGCGCCAAACATGGTACACCAACGAAGTGATTATCGAATCCCTCAATCGTGCACATATCCTTAAGATCAACGATGATGAACTGGATGTGGTAGTTAATCGACTGCTCAACGAACCCGTAGAGAAAGGCAATCTTATCGCAAGGGATCCGGAAAAGACACGCCGCGTCTGTCGTGCCCTTATCGCCAAGTATGACCTGCAGATGGTCATCCTCACCTGCGGAGAGGTATGCTCTTATGTCTTCACGGCAAGCGAAGAGAGTTATATGCCTACGCCCAAAGTGGAACTGGAAGATGCAGTAGGCGCCGGTGATTCGTTTACCGCTACCTTCGTCGCCCAGACCCTTCTCGGTAAGTCCATCCGGGAAGCGCACGAGAAAGCCGTGAAGGTCGCTGCATACGTCTGCACCCAAGCCGGCGCTATGCCTGTCTTGCCGGATGAACTGAAGGAATAAAAGCACCAAAGAACAATCAATCCAATACTTACGGTAAAAATCCGGAGATAAAAAATGTACAGGTAACCACCTGTTGATTCCGATTTTCACACTACAGTTTGCACTTTGCAAAAAAAATCGCATTTTTATTTGCATATATGCAAAAAAAGTAGTAATTTTGCAGCCGTTTTGCGAAAAAATGCCGTTTGGCAGGTTTCGCGAACGGCTTTTTGTGAATAAAATACATACGATAATGAAAAAATTTAATATTAAACTGCATGTGTTATTGCCGCTCACGATAGCGGTAGTGCTGTTCATGTGGTTTGTGCCGATCAGTTTCTTCGGCGTTGACGGTTTGACGGTCATCCAGCAGCGTACGATAGCGATCTTCTGCTATGCAGCGTTGATGTGGATGTTTGAGATTATTCCGGCATGGGCTACTTCGGTTAGTACGATCGTGCTGCTTCTTTTGGCGATTTCCAACAAAGGATTTGTGCACGAGGTTGTGGAGAAAAGCGTGAATGATGAGGGGACTGAAATCGTTCGCAAGTACTTCATGGAAGGAACTGCGGTCAACTTCAAAGAGTTGATGGCGGCCTTTGCGGACCCGACGATCATGTTGTTCTTGGGTGGATTCGTATTGGCTATTGCAGCAAGTAAAGTGGGTCTGGATCTATACCTTGCCCGTATACTGCTCAAGCCTTTCGGTACGAAGCCGAAGTTTGTGCTATTGGGCTTCCTTGTTCTGATCAGTGTGATGTCGATGTTCATGAGTAACACGGCGACAGCAGCGATGATGTTGGCGTTCTTGGCGCCGGTCATCAAGACCTTACCGTCCGACGGCGGTGGTCGTATGAGCTTGGCAATGGCGATCCCTATTGCTGCCAATATCGGTGGTCTGGGAACACCTATCGGTACGCCTCCGAATGCAATCGCGATCGGTCAGTTGAAGGAACCGATCCTGAATGCAGCCGGTGAGGTGGTACAGAACGGTATTGAATTGGGTTTCGGTGCGTGGATGGTTCGTTTTGTACCGATCGTGGTCATCATGATTGTTTTTGCATGGATCCTGCTGCAGGTGCTCTATCCGTTCAAAGCGCAGAAGATTGAGATTGTCATCAGCGGAGAGGTAGAGAAAGACTGGCATTTCTGGGTAGTAACAATCACCTTCCTCGGTACGATCCTCCTCTGGATGACGGGAGAGTTAACCAAGTTAAACTCCAATGTGGTAGCCTTGATACCATTCGCTATCTTTGCTGTCTTAGGCGTGTTTAAACGCGAAGATTTTTCGAAGATCGACTGGCATGTACTCTGGATGGTAGCCGGTGGTTTTGCGTTAGGTACGGCTTTGAACAAGACGGGCCTGGCAGCTACGCTGGTAGAATCGATCCCGTTCGATACATGGTCTCCGATAGGTGTGCTTATTGCAGCCGGTTTGATCGGTTGGCTGTTGTCTAACTTCATTGCCAACTCGTCCGCAGCCAACCTCTTGGTGCCGATCTTGGCAACCGTAGCGGTAGCTATGAAAGACAGTCTGGCTTCCTTCGGCGGTATCACGACCTTGCTGGTTTGTGTAGCAGCTTCCACTTCGTTCGCAATGCTCTTCCCGATCTCTACGCCGCCGAATGCGATTGCTTGTTCGACTGGTTTGATCAAGACGAACGAGATGATGAAGGTGGGTCTGATCGTCGGTCTGACCGGTATCGCCTTGTCCTACGGTATGTTACTCTTATTCCCGTTCTAACAGAGCACAGAACATAGAACACAGATTGATTATGAAACGATTTTTTATTATAGCACTTTGTTCGATGATCCTTGTTCCGGTAATGGCGCAGGAGGTGAACAAACAAGACAAAAAAGAAGCGGCTAAATCGCATCTGAAGCAGCATTTCAAACCCTACGGATTTATCCGTAACTACTTCACCTACGACAGTCGTGAGTGTATTGCCGGAACCGGTGATATGTATTTCTACATGCCCAAAGACGAGGCATGGAACAAGACAACCGATCCGGCGTTGCGTGAAGATCTCAATGACGTCAGTTCGTTCCGTTTCTTGTCGTTGACGACGCGTGTGGGTCTCAATATCACGGACTATAAATGGCGTAACACGGAGTTTGGCGGTAAGATCGAAGCGGACTTCTATGCAGGTATCAGTGCTACGTTGTCAACCGGTGTCAAGCAGACCCATGCGGTTACCGGTACGGCGCAGTTCCGTCTCCGTCAGGCCTATGTAACCCTCGGTTGGGACAGCCTGCGTATGAACGATAAGGATTTTGCACGTGTGGACCTCACGATCGGTCAGGCCTGGCACCCGATGGCAGCCGACCTGTGCGACGTGATCGCTCTCAACAGCGGTGCACCGTTCGGACCGTTCAACCGTTCTCCGCAGGTGCGTATGGACGCACGGCTCGGTAAGTGGTTCACCTTGACGGCAGCCGGTCTTTGGCAGATGCAGTACAACTCGATCGGTCCTGACGGTCAATCGGCGGAGTACATGCTCTACGCCAAGACGCCGGAGGCATACTTAGGGTTGAGTTTCCATGACAAAGGATGGATCGTTCGTGCAGGAGCAGATGTACTGAGTATCCGGCCCCGTCATTTTGGCGAGGCACTGGATGCCAATGGAAACACCATCCTCGGTACCGACGGCAAACCGCTGCAGATAACGGTCAAAGATCGTATCACGACGGCATCGCCCTTCCTGTATGTGCAGTATAAGAAAGGAGACTTCTCCATCAAAGCGAAGACCATCTTCGCCGAGGCAGGTGAGCATATGAATATGAACGGCGGTTATGGCGTCAAAGCTATTAATCCCGACGGTTCTTATGCTTACACTCCGACACGCACGAGCTCTTCTTGGATCAGCCTCGTGTATGGCGGTAAAGTGGGGGCACAGGAAGACAAACACCCGCAGAAACTGCAGGGTATCCTGTTTGCCGGTTATGTTGAGAATCTCGGAACCAAAGATCCGATTATTGATGCAGACGGAGACGGTAAAGTCGATTTGTACTATCCGCGTGTGAAGAATATGAATCGCATGTGGCGCCTGACGCCTACGTTGCTCTATACGGTGGGTAAATTCCAGTTAGGTCTGGAGTATGATATCACGTCCGTGAACTACGGTGACGGCAAGATCAATCCCGCCAACGGTCTGAGCGATAACGGCCTGCATTGGGTGACGAACCACCGTGTACAGATAATGACCAAATATAACTTCTGATGAAACGTATTATAGTCTTTTTGATGGCCTTGTTACCCTTCCTCGGTATGTCTGCAGCCAAAGCGGACAAACAGACCGTTGTGCTGCAATGTGACTTGCATTGCCAGGGTTGCTGTGACAAGGTTATGAAGAATATCGCCTTCGAGAAAGGAGTGAAGGATATTGTATGTGACCTCAAGACCAAAACGGTGACGGTGACGTACGATGCCAATAAGACGGATTTGGATACATTGCTCAAAGCTTTTGAGCGTATCGGAAAGCCGGCTAAGGAGTTGAAGAAGGAAGACAAAGAGGAGCAGAAAGATGTACCCGAAGTTAACCAATAGACCTTGGCGCGTCGTTACCAGTGAGAATATCCTGCGTCTGGGACCCTGGTTGTCGGTTCGGCAAGAGTGTGTAGAACTGCCGAGCGGTAAGCAGATCCCTACCTGGTTCGTGTTGGAGTTCCCCGATTGGATCAACGTCATCGCTATCACCAAAGACGGTAAGATGGTAATGGAAGACCAGTACCGCCATGCCTTGGGTGAGACCCATTATGAGTTGGTAGCCGGTGTGGTGGATCCGGGAGAGACACCGCTACAGGCGGCACAACGGGAGTTGAGCGAAGAGACGGGATACGAAGGAGGAGAATGGCGTTTGTTCATGACGCTTTCGCCTAACCCGACGAACCATAATAACCTGACTTATACTTTTCTTGCAACCGGTGTGGAGAAACGGCGTGAGCAACATCAGGAACCGACCGAAGATATCCGGGTCGATATTATGGAACCCGAACAGGTATTGGAGATGTTACGTGACGGGGAGATCATTCAAGCCCTGCATGCTGCACCGCTGTGGAAGTATTTTGCAGAGCACGGACCGCATTGCGGATAGCGTACAGAATTATAATCCTAAATGAATACGGAAACGCATGGCCCATTGCCACTGCGTTTCTTTTGTATAGCCCCAAACCGAATACAGATCCGCTACACGGAGGATGTTACCAATTCCTATTCCGATTTCGGAATAGAATTGGTGATTGGTCATTGGTAATTGGTAATTGTTAGACAAATAGCCATAGGCGAGTTTGGCTTCGACCAGTTCGCGCAGGTGTAACCAACGGATGCCGGGAATGAGGTTGAAGAGGATTCCTTGTCCGTTCCATTCGGCATGTAGCGCAACATATTTGTCGGCTAACAGTTGATTGCCGTGCAACAATGTGAAGCGGTACGGATCGTACGCATAACCTTGGTTCCCGTCTGCCTGCCAGAGTAGGAAGGAAGGAACCTGTCCGAAGATAGCACCTGCCTGCAAGGCATAGGTCAGCGTACCGCCCATGCCCAGGTTGGCATGTTGGGTGAGCATCAGACGCAAGTGCGCGTAGAGCGCACTCTGCGCATTTGTGATTTGTGATTGGTGATTGGTCATTTGCCAATGTCCGAATTCCAGACCGGCGTAGAGGACGGGGTATTTATGCGAGTAGGCGTACCGACGCATAAAATAACCGTCGTATTTGCGTTCTCCCCAACTGAGTCGGGCAATGCCGGAGAACGACTGCAGACTGTATCCCCCTTGCCAGGTGGCCCGTATATAAGCATGGGTTTCGAGGTGCTTGGTCCAATCGGCAAACCAATGGTACTGCAGTTGTCGTTGCCGCATGGCGGTGCTGACGCAGAGCGTGTCCCGATAGAGTGCCTCAAAGGCATAAGCCGTGAAATCGAAGTTACCCCAACCCATCGAGTTCTCCCGTAGCAGGCGGTCGAAGTCATCCACTTCGGACCATACATACCGGTCGTTATACTCGAACTGCATAATATGCCGACGAGGCGTAGGCAGGTTGACGGACACCCGTCCCATTCCTTTGGCAGAGCGGTCTTTGAATCCGTACCCGACGGAGGCTTCCAGTGACACTACTTCGGAGAACTGCTCGTTCGTGCGGAAGGGTAAACCGACATGCACGCCTTCGTGCTTATTGACTTGCAAGATCTCTTCGATATGTCCTATATCAACCGGTGTACCGGTAGGTATATAGCCGGTAGTAGCGATGGTGGCGAACCATTTGGCGGTGCGGATGATCGGCAGACTGTCAAGGGCCGCAAAGGCGGAGTCTGCTTGCGAGAGACCGGCTTCTTTGCCCAAGGGCACGATTAACGCTTCGCGATTTTCGCCTGACAGACCGCTGTCGCTGACAGACCGTTGCACTGACAGACCGGCACTTTCTGTGCCTGTCAGATTTTTATTTCTCAGACTTGTTGTCAGTAATAAGGTCGGGAAGACCGTACCGGCTTGTTCGGACTTGATGGCTATATCCAATATGGCGGACAAGTGTTCATCTGCGATAGTGCCGTCCGGCGCAAGCGTTTGCGATACATGCAGCGTGTTGACGTAGTTGACGGCTACCTCGGCGGGTACATAGGCATGGATAGACCGTAACGCATAGGTAGCGGTATCAATCACCATCTCACCGTTGAATGTAGCATAAAACGGGTTCCTCGTTCGGAAATGAATGGTGTCCTCTCCTATCAGATAATAGCGATAATAGAGGTTACCTCCGGGTGCCAATGGAGACAAAAACGCATGCCCCATCAGGGAGACGGAGGTCGCATAGAAATTGAGATTGCCTTCATTGCCAAGCAGGGACGAGTAATCGGTGGACGAGAGGATGAGGGTACGGGTCTGCTGATCATTGGCAGGTGTCATCTCCTGTCCGTTGATGCGGAACGACTGCGTCTCCCGATAGAGAGGTAAGATATAGGTGGAGTCTTCCTGCTGAATCATACCGGCCTGCAGAGAGGACCATAATGCACGCCGCAGGTGACGTTTCTGAATATGCGAGACGTATAGGTTCTGTTCGCGTCTGGCGGTGAAAGACCAATCGGGATGAAGCGTGCGGTCATTCTCCGAACGGTGTTCCCGCACCTGTCGTAGTAATTCCAATGCCGGGTTCTCGTTAGGCGCCACAACGATCTCGCTGAGGGTAGCTACTTTCTCCCGCATCGTCACTTGCAGTCCCGCCATCGTACCGGGTTCGATCTCATAGCGTTGGGTGAAGTACCCGACGGCGGAGAAAACCAGTTGGGCTTTGCCGGTCATATCAACCCGTAAAGCGTACGAACCGTTCTCATCGGACGTTGTGCCTATCTTCGTTCCCCGAAAATGGATATTGACATTCGGGATCGCTTCGCCTGTCATCTCATTGACCACCTCGCCGACGATGATGGTCTCCACTGCATGGAGAGGAACAAGGAACAAGGACAAAAGACAAAGAACCAATATGTATCTTTCCACTTTCAACTTCCCACTTTCAACTTTTATTAGCCGGATGGCATTGCAGGATCGCTTGCCGCAGATCTTGCACATCAACGTGGGTGTAGATCTCCGTGGTAGCGAGGTCTTCGTGTCCGAGTAATTGCTGGATGACACGCAGGTCCGCTCCGTTCTGCAGCAGATGGGTTGCAAACGAATGACGTAAGGTATGGGGGCTAACCGTCTTGGTGATACCGGCTTCGGCACACAACTTCCGCACGATGGTAAAGACCATGGCGCGTGTGAGGGGACGACCGTAACGGTTTACGAAGGCGATATCACGTGATTCGGGTTTGACAGGCCATGTAGCACGGTCTTGCATCCAGTAACCGAACCACTCTTCTGCCACCGGTGAAGTAGGAACCAAGCGTTGCTTGGATCCTTTTCCTTCAATCAGCATATAATGCTCGTTGAGATACATGCGACTTAAGCGCAGATTCACCAGTTCGCTTACGCGCAGTCCGCTACCGTAGAGCATCTCCATCATGGCACGGTTACGATGCCCTTCGTTGGAACTAAGGTCGATGGCACCCATCATCCGGTTCACTTCGTCAAGCGAAAGCACGGTAGGCAGATGTTTGGATTTCTTGGGACCTTCCAACAGTTCCGAAGGATCTTGATCAATATAATCTTTGTATAGCAGAAACCGGAACCAGGCATGGATACCGGCTAATACACGTGCTTGTGTTGCCTCCGAATGCAGTGTCTTGAACTGCTGAAAGATGAACTCTTCCAACTGTTCGTACTCCATATGCACGAAGTCGATAGTATGCTCTTCGCAATAGGTGCGCAGTTTATCCAGATCCATCTCGTAGCCCTCGATGGTGTTCGGTGAGTAACCGCGTTCCAGACGAAGGTACGTATGGTACTCACGCAGCAGAAGATCCGGTTTTACTGTTTTAGCCATGGGATAAGTGCGCCTTGGAAATGACACTGATAGGTAGTGGTCGTGCCCTGTGTATTTTGGTAGTATAGGGTGAAGAGCAGACTGTCGTTCCGATAGATGAACGAACCCGAATCCAGCACTTGGATACGCGATATCTTACTATCCTCGATATCCAGAATATACATACCGTGCGGGTAACCCTCATAGTCTTTGCCTTGTAAAAAAGTGAAGGGAGTAGGGATTTCGGTGGACGGGATGGATCGATAGGTCCCTTCCTCCAAGAGCGAGTCGGGAACGAAGATATCGGACAGGCAGAGGTTGTAACCCGTACCTTTGATACGGTGATGCCGATCCAGGAACAAACTATCCGAATAGAGATCCAATGCTACGACGGCATAGGGTATGGAATCATAGCAGTGTCCGTAAATCTGTTCGTACGCCGTATGATAGACGGACGGTATCTGCCTGCGGACAGAGGGTTCCTGTTTCTTGCACGAAGGAACCAATAGTACGGCACACAATGCCAATAGGAAAATGTATATACGCTCTTTCATTCTCTAACCTGTCAATTATCAATTGTCAATTGTCAACTTCCGTGTCGGCACCCATGCCGCCACAAAACCCAATGCCAACACGATGATACCGACGAGCAGGATGTCGGTCGGTTGCACTTGAACCGGATAGGCGGACACGACATACTCACTGCCGTTCCCCAGTTTGAGCCATTCAAAATGTTGTTGCCCAAGACATACGACTATACCGATAATCAAACCGCTTAGTGTTCCCAAAGCGGATATCATCCAACCTTCCAGCAAGAAGACCCGACGAATCGTTCGTTCGTCCGCTCCCAAGTTAGAGAGGATGCGGATGTCTTCTTTCTTATCGATGATGAGCATGGTCAGCGAACCGATGATATTGAAACTGGCGATGAGTAAGATGAAGACAAGCAGCAGGACCGTTAACCACTTCTCAATACGCAGGATGCGGAAGAAGTCCGCCTGTTGCTCGTAACGATTCAGTACCTTATATCCGGGTCCCAATGCTTGCTCTAATTCGGTCTGTATTCTGTCAGTGAAACGGTCTGTGTTCTGTGTTCTCTTGGGCTGAATTCGCAGCGCACTCGCCGTATGGTCATCGTATTCGAAGAGTCGTTGGGCAAGGGGTAGGGAAACCAGCAGTAACTGGTCATCGTATTCAAGTTGGTTCACGGCAAAGGTACCGGCGATGTAGGCGTACTCATGTTGCAGCGACTTTTCGGGGCGCAGCATGTTGATACGTTCTGTACGTTTAGGGGCATAGAGGTGCAGTGCTCCGGTGAAATGGGCGTTCATACCGATTTGTGCAGCCAGACCTCTTCCCATCACCGTGCGATCGAAGGCGCCGTCATAGACGCAGAAATAACCGTCAGAGATGATAGAGTCGATATGCGCCGTGCGGGTAAAGAGGCTATCGACCCCTAACACGCGTGCCGGCATCTGATGATCCTTGTAGCGGATAAGCGCCGTCTGCTCCAGTTGCATGGAGATGGCTTCGATATCTTCGCGCGCGTACAAAGAAGCAATCGGTAAGGTGTCGGTACGTAAAGTGCTGCCCTGCGTAGGTACAACCAGCAGAGGTGCATCGAACTCGGAGAACATCTGTTCCACCAAGGTGCCGAAACCGTTCATCACCGATAGCACACATATCATAGCGGCAGTCACCACAGCTACCGCTGCGGCACTGATACCGGATACGATATTGATGGCATTATGCCCTTTCTTGGAGAAAAGGTACCGCCAAGCGATATTTCTTTCTACTTTGAGCAGAGCGGTCTTTTTACTTTGAGTGAAACGGTCTATTGCTTGAGCAGCTCATCGATGCGTTCCATGCGGTCGATGGTCTCATCGAGATGGAAGATGATCTCCGGGATGATACGCAGTTGATGACGTTCGAGTGCACCGAGTTCTCCCCGAAAACGATGGGTATTCTCTTCGATGAGTGCCATCGTAGGTGCTACTTTGTCTTGCGGGAAGATAGACAGGTACACGCGTGCGATAGACAGATCCGGCGATACACGCACTTCGCTCACGGAGATGAGCGTGCCTTGTAACGTGCGCGCGTAACGTAAAAGGATATCGCTCATGTCTTTCTGTATCAGACGGGCGATCTTGTGTTGTCTTGTTGATTCCATAGTGTTTTAAAAAAATCAAATAAAGGGAAAGGAGCCACGCTCTTTTCCCTATTTGTCAATTGTCTTGTGTCAATTGCAATTAAAATTTGTGGCGACCCTCGTCGGCAACGGTCAGTTTCTTACGACCTTTAGCGCGGCGCGCAGCCAATACACGACGACCGTTAGCGGTTGTCATTCTCTCCAAGAAGCCGTGTTTATTACGACGCTTGCGTTGGGAAGGTTGAAATGTACGTTTCATTGTTGTATTCAGTTTATATGTCTTCTCTCGAAGACGGTTTGTGCGCAGGATGAGACTCGAACTCACACGATCTTGCGACCACTACCCCCTCAAAGTAGCGTGTATACCAATTTCACCACCTGCGCTTCTTTTTTTTGTGCCCAGAACAGGACTCGAACCTGCACACCTCGCGGCATGCGCACCTGAAACGCACGCGTCTACCAATTCCGCCATCTGGGCAAAAAAAAAGAGCGGAAAACGAGACTCGAACTCGCGACCCCAACCTTGGCAAGGTTGTGCTCTACCAACTGAGCTATTTCCGCATACTTTCTTGACTATAAAAGTAAGATCAAATGCTCTCTTTAACCGAAAGCGGGTGCAAAAGTACTGCTTTTTTTTGACATGACCAAATTTTTTGGCAAAAAAATGCAAAAAAAATGCATTTTATGGTTTTTGAATGCAAAAAATGGCCTAAATCGGCATAAAAATAACGAATTATTTGCGTATGTGCGTATTTTTTTGTACCTTTGCAAGCGATATTAAAACATTCTGTTATGATTCAACCGTACATAGCTGCCGAGGATCGGTATGCGAACATCCGAACGATGTATTGCCGCTGCGGAAACAGCGGAGTGATGTTACCCCGAATTAGTTTGGGCTTTTGGCATAATTTCGGGGCGGACGCCCGTTACGATCGCAGTCGTGCGATCACGCATTATGCCTTCGACCACGGCGTTACCCATTTCGATCTGGCGAATAACTACGGTATCCCTTACGGTAGTGCGGAGATCACCTTCGGTCGATTGATGGCGGATGATTTCGGTCCCTATCGCGATGAGTTGTTCATCTCGACCAAGGCTGGTTATGACATGTGGCCCGGTGTGTACGGCAACTGGGGTAGCCGGAAGTATCTGATGGCGAGCATCAGTCAGTCGCTGCGTCGTATGCGTTTGAATTATGTGGACTTGTTCTACTCCCATCGCTATGATCCGCTCACGCCTATAGAGGAGACGCTGCAGGCGATGGTGGATATCGTGCGACAGGGAAGAGCCTTGTATGTAGGTATCTCCAACTGGCCTCTGGAGCCGCTCAAGCAGGCTGTACAATACTTGCGCGAACGCGATGTGCCTTTGTTGGCTTATCAGGGACGCTTGAATATGTTGGATCGCGCACCCTTAGAGAACGGTATCTTGGATTTCTGCCGCCAAGAGGGTATCGGATTTATTGCTTATTCGCCTTTGGCACAAGGTCTGTTGTCGGACCGTTATATCAACGGTATCCCGGCAGACTCCCGTATGGCGCAGGAGGAGTATCTGACGTCGGACAAGCGTACACCGGAGTTGTTGGCGTTCTTACGGGAGCTTCAGCAGCAGGCACAACAATCCCGCCGCACCATCGCGCAAGAAGCCTTGCATTGGGTGATGGAGCAAGCGGGAGTAACGTCGGTCATCGTCGGTGCCAGCAGTGTGGACCAGTTAGCCGACAATCTGGAGTTCTAATCCACCTTATTATTAACGCACGCGCTCGCAGTACGAACCGTCGCGGGTGTCGATACGGATGATTTCGCCTTCGTTGATGAAGAGCGGAACGCGTACCTCTGCACCGGTTTCTACGGTAGCGGGCTTCAAGGTGTTGGTAGCGGTATCGCCTTTGAGACCCGGCTCGGTGTAGGTGACTTGCAACTCTACCTTGGTCGGCAGTTCAGCGAAGAGCACGGTGTCGGTCGAAGCGTCAGAAACAACGTCTACTACCATACCCTCTTTGAGGAAGTCCACACCGGTGATCAGGTCGTGTGCGATAGGCACTTGCTCGAAGGTCTCGTTGTTCATGAAGATATAATCATCTCCTTCTTTGTAGAGGAACTGATACGGACGGCGCTCAACGCGTACGTCTTCCAGTTTCTCACCGATATTGAAGCGACGCTCCAATACGCGACCATCCACTACATCTTTGAATTTAACACGCATAATCGTGTTACCTTTACCCGGCTTTACGTGCAGGAACTCGATTACGAAATACAGACGGCCGTCCATACGGATACATACGCCGTTTTTGATGTCTTGACTGTTAATCATACTATATTTGATTTGTGATTTTTAATTGGTAATTGGTGTTTTTTCGGAAAATCGCTGCAAAATTAGTAAAAAATTTGCATATATGCAAGAAATTTTGTAATTTTGTGCCCTAATTTGGAAAAATGCTATGAATACATTACAAGAATTCTTTGGGTCTTTTGATATTTGGCAGGTATTGTCTTCTTTTATTTTCCTGATTGCTATCATAGATCCGTTCGGTAACATGCCCATTACGATAGCCATGCAAAAAAAGGGGATCAAGATCAGCGCATGGCGCGTGTGTCTGGCGAGTCTGATCATCCTGATGGTGTTCCTGTTTTTAGGCGAATGGATCCTCAAACTCTTCGGCGTGCAGATCGAGTATTTCGCGATAGCCGGTGGTTTTGTGATCTTGCTGATGGCGTTGGAGATGGTGCTGGATATCACGATCTTTCAGAATGACAAGTTGGAGGGGGAGATAGGAGCCGGCAGTTCGATTGTGCCTTTGGCATTCCCGATGTACGCAGGTCCGGGGGCGTTTACGGCATTGCTGGCGATTACGGCGGAGTATTCGATTGGAAACCTCTGTATCTCTTTATTCCTGTGTATCTTGGTGCTTTACCTGGTGTTGATCGGTACGAACTGGTTGACGAAATTTTTGGGCAATACGGCTTTGTATATCATTCGTAAGTTCTTCGGCATCATCGTGCTGGCGATTGCTTGTAAGTTGATGTTCGGTAACTTGGTGACAGTGTTCCATCCGGGAGAGAACTGTTGTGATAAAAAAGAAGCAATCATAGAAAATACGGAAATAGATGAAACCATTATCGGAGATGAGAATTGCGTTGGCGAGTGACCACGCAGGTTTTGGCTTGAAGCAGCAGGTGATGGCGTTGTTGCGTGAGAACGGCGCCGAGATCCATGACTTCGGATGTTATAACACGGATAGTTGCGATTATCCGGATTTCGCGCACCCCTTGGCTGAGGCGGTAGAGAAGGGTGAGTTTGATTTCGGTATTGTCATCTGTTCGACAGGCAACGGTATCTGCATCACGGCTAACAAGCATCAGGGAATTCGTGCCGCGTTGTGCTGGGAGACACAGTTAGCTGAGTTGGCACGCCGGCATAATAATGCCAATGTGTTGGGTCTGCCTGCTAACTTCATTGCAGCGGACAAGGCGCTGGATATCGTTCGTACGTTCTTTAATACGGATTTTGAAGGCGGTCGTCATGAGCGTCGCGTTAACAAGATCGCGATTAAGTAATGCCCTGAGGTGTTACATGAGTTATGCGCTGAATCGTTTTGGTTCAGCGCATATTGCACATAGCCCGCTCTTTGTGAGCGTAGAGCCGGCTAATGTGTGCCAGTTGCGATGCCCGGAGTGCCCGGTAGGACAAAGGTCTGTCAGTGAAACGGTCCGTCAGCGAAAAACGAAGTTAATCGCGCCCTTGCGGCAGAGAAACGGTCTTATGCCGTTGGAGGTATTCCGGCGGGTAGTGGCGGAATGCCGAGATACGGCATGGGTAATGCAATTCTATTTTCAAGGCGAACCTTTGCTGAATAAGGAATTGCCGCAGATGATTCGGGAGGCACATGAGGCGGGACTCTATACGATCGTCAGTACCAATGCGCAAGCGATGACGCAGGAGATGGCGCAGGCATTGGTGGAGAGCGGGTTGGACCGTATCATCATCTCTATGGATGGCCTTACCAACGAATCGTATAACGCCTACCGTATCGGTGGTTCGCTCGATAAATGCAAAGCCGCCTTGCGCTACCTTCGCGAAGCAAAACAACTTCAAACAACATCAAACAATCTCAAACGATCTCAAACAATTATAGAACTTCAAGTTCTACGATTACGTTCCAACGAACACGAATGGGCGGCGTTCAAGAAGCAATACAAGGCTTTGGGTGCCGACCGCTTGGTTTTCAAGACAGCGCAACTCTATGACTATGCGAACGGTCATCCTTTGATGCCGTCGAACCCCAAGTACAGTCGGTACGTCCAAGGAAAAGATGGTCTGTATCATCGGAGACGGTTAAGCAAAGGTTGTTTTCGGGTATGGAGCGGGTGCGTCATCACCACGACGGGAGAAGTGCTGCCTTGCTGTTATGATAAATCGCACGCGTACGCGTACGGAAATATAATGAATACGCGCATGCGGGAACTGTTCGGAAATGAGAAAGCGACAACTTTCCGTCAAGCGGCTTTTCGTCAAACCCCTAACATCTGTCAAGAATGCTGGAAGTAAGGGCATAGACCGGCTTCGCCTGACAGAACACAGAACACAGACTGAATTACAAGATGAAAGTTGAAAGGTTTACATTAGGGCCGTTTCAGACCAATACCTACGTCATTTCGACCGACAAGCATATCTTGCTCATCGATCCGGCGTGCTCCAATGAATATGAGCGTCAGCAGTTATATCGGTATATTTCAAATATCAAATCTCAAATATCAAATTTCAAATTGTCCATCGTTGCAACGCATGGACATCTCGATCATCTCTGGGGCGCTAAATGGGCAACGGAAACATGGGGCGTGCCGGTGTTGATGCACGAAGCCGATATCCCGATGGCGAAGGCGATGCAGCAACAGTACGATATGTTCGGTATACGGGCGACTGCAGAACCCTTTTGGATAGAACCTCTTAACGAAGATAAATTTTCAATTTTCAATTTTCAATTTTCAATTATAGAGACCCCCGGTCACACGCCGGGCAGTATTTGCCTCTATTTCAATGACCAATTACAAATATCAAATCGCAAATCACCAATCCTTGTATCGGGAGATACACTCTTCCGGATGGGCTATGGACGAACGGATCTGCCGGGAGGAGATATGGGTCAATTGATCGATTCATTGGAGCGTTTGTTTGCTCTTCCGGCGGACACGCTGGTTTATCCCGGACACGGAGATTTTACCACAATCGGGGCGGAAAGACGATAAAAATCACGCTTTTTTGCAAAAAAATGCCAAAATATTTGGTCAATTCATAAAAAAGCAGTACCTTTGCACGCTTTTTTGATGAAAAAAGCAGTAATGCCACGAAGTTGGGATGATATATTCGACTTTAGTGGTGATTGTATAACCCTCATTTGTTAAGGTTAAATGACCAATGACAAATGACCAATGACAAATTAAATCATGTATTTAACTTCTGAGAAGAAAGCTGAGTTGTTCGCCAAATACGGCAACGACGCAAAGAACACCGGTTCTGCAGAGAGCCAAATCGCTTTATTCACCTTCCGTATCAACCACTTGACGGATCACCTGAAAGAGAACCGTAAGGACTTCGGTACAGAGCGCGCTCTGACCGCTCTCGTAGGTAAACGTCGTCGTATGTTGGATTACCTGAAGGCAAAAGACATCGAGCGTTATCGTGCTATCATCAAAGAACTCGGTATTCGTAAGTAATTTGCAAAAAAATCGCTCATTTGGGCGATTTTTTTTGCATATGTCATTTTTTTTTTGTACTTTTGCAGCGCAAAAGTTTATGATCGAGATTAAACCGTACATAGAACATGCCGTTTTGGTGGGATTGATCACGCCTGATCAACCGGAGGACCGCACCAAGGAGTATCTGGACGAGTTGGCGTTTTTGGCGGATACCCATGGTATTGTGCCCGTCAAGCGTTTCACGCAACGTTTGAACTTACCGGTTACCGCTACCTACGTAGGCGAAGGCAAGTTAGCTGAAATAGATCAGTATATAGTCGAAAGAGCAAATCACCAATCACCAATCACCAATGACCAATGCCCGATAGACGTAGTCATCTTTGATGACGAGTTAAGTCCCCGTCAGATACGAAATATCGAGAAGGCATTGAACCATAAAGGTATGCCGGACGTGCGGGTGATAGACCGTACGATTCTTATTCTGGAGATTTTCCTCCAACGTGCGCAGACGAGTTATGCGAAGACGCAGGTGGAGATGGCGCATTTGCAGTATATGTTACCACGCTTGACGCGTATGTGGAGTCACTTGGACCGACAGCGAGGCGGTGGAGGAACCAACCGTGGTATGGGTGAGACGCAGATAGAAGCCGATAAACGGGTCATCGGTCAACGTATCGCTTTGCTGCGCGAACAACTCAAGACCATCGACAAGCAGATGGCGACACAGCGTCAACATCGGGGAAAGATGGTGCGCGTAGCCTTGGTGGGTTATACGAATGTAGGAAAGAGTACGCTGATGAACCTGTTGTCGAAGTCCGATGTGTTTGCGGAGAACAAACTCTTTGCAACACTGGACACCACGGTACGCAAAGTGACCATCGAGAACCTGCCGTTCCTGTTAAGCGACACGGTGGGATTCATCCGTAAGTTACCGCACCACTTGGTAGAGTCGTTCAAGTCCACGTTGGACGAGGTGCGTGAAGCGGACCTGCTTATCCACGTGGTAGATATCAGCCATCCCAATTTCGAGGAGCAGTACGAAGTGGTACAGCAGACGATTGCCGATATCTGCAAAGAGGATAAACCGACGATCGTAATCTTTAATAAAATCGATAATTTCACGTATGTGCCGAAAGAGGAAGATGACCTGACGCCGGTGTTACGGGAGAACCTATCGTTGGAGGACCTGGAGAAGACATGGATGGCGCGGTTGGGGGAGGACTGTATCTTCATATCCGCCAAGAACAAAGAGAATATTGATGCTTTAAGAGCGTTGATGTATGACCGTATCAAAGCGATTCACATCAAACGCTATCCGTATAATGATTTCTTATTTCAGAACTATGAGGACAGTTGACGAACAAGGGTATCATTTTGAAGAATGGTTAACGCCTGCTGAGATAGCGAAAGATGTGCAGCAGGTAGCGGACAAGATTAGTGCCGATTATCAGGACAAGGAACCGCTTTTTGTAGTGGTCTTGAACGGTGCGTTTGTGTTTGCGGCGGACTTGCTGCGTGCGCTCAAAGACGTGCGTTGCGAGGTCACTTTCATTCGCGTCAGTTCGTACTGGGGCATGTCATCCACAGGGAGATTGGAGTTCATCGTTCCGCTGCAACAGGTGGTGGATCAACGCGATGTGATCATTGTGGAGGATATCGTCGATTCGGGTCTGACGATCCATCAGCTGAAGGCCCATCTGCGTGGGTTGGGAGCCAATTCCGTACGTGTGGCAACGATGCTCTTCAAACCGGCTAAACTGGAGTATGACGACGCCAAACCGGACTATATCGGTCACGAAATCAGCGAAGAGTTTGTCATTGGTTACGGCCTCGATTTTGACGGATTTGTCCGTAATCTCGATGCCATTTACAAAGTAAAAGAATAACTACCTCAAACGACATCAAACAACGTCAAACGATATCAAACAATATCAAACAATATCAAACAATTATAAACTAAAATTTTTATTACCATGAACGAAGAATTGAAAAAAGTAATGGAGGTTGCTGAAGTTTGGACGAAGGAGCCTTTTGACGCTGAGACCCGTGCGCAAGTGAAAGCGCTGATGGAAGCGGAGGACAAGACCGAACTGATCGATGCTTTCTATCGTACCCTCGAATTCGGTACCGGCGGTTTGCGCGGTATCATGGGAGTGGGTACCAACCGTATGAACAAATACATCGTGGCACAGGCTACGCAGGGGTATGCGAACTACCTGCTGAAGGTGCAACGCGAAGGTGGTTTTGACCATGTGCAAAACGGTCGTGTAGCGGTCGTAGTGGGTCACGATTGTCGTAACAACGGACGCCTGTTTGCAGAGACCGTGGCTAACATCTTCTCGGCGAACGGTATCAAGGTCTATCTGTTTGAATCTCTGCGTCCTACGCCGGAGGTTTCCTTCGCTATCCGTCACCTCAAATGTCAGGGCGGTGTGAACGTTACGGCTTCGCACAACCCGAAGGAATATAACGGTTACAAGGCATACTGGGAGGATGGATCGCAAGTACTCCAACCGCATGATCAGGGCATCATCGACGAGGTGAACAAAGTGCGCATGGAGGATGTCAAATGGGAAGCCAACAAAGACCTGATTGAGATCATCGGCGGCGAGATGGATTATGACTACATGATGGCAGTCAAGGAGGTTATGATTGACCAGGATTCGATCCTTCGTCAGAAAGACCTCAACATCGTCTATACGCCTATGCACGGAGCCGGTCGTCAGATCGTTCCGATGTGTTTGCGCAGCTGGGGATTCCAGAATATCCACGTAGTGCCCGAGCAGATGGTGATTGACGGTAACTTCCCGACGGTGGTTAGCCCGAACCCGGAGAACCCTGAGGCGATGACCCTGGGTATGAAATTAGGCACCAAGCTTGGTGCCGATCTGGTAATTGCTTCCGATCCGGACGCTGACCGTATCGCTATCGTTTGCCGTAACGACAAGGGCGAGTGGGTGATCATCAACGGTAACCAGACCAATATCATGTACCACTATTACATCATCAATAACATGAAGCGTCTGGGCAAGTTCCGCGATGATATGTATATCGTCAAGACCATCGTTACCTCCGAACTCATCCGTAAGATTGCGGATGCACAAGGCGTAACCTTGACGGACGAATACACCGGCTTCAAATGGATTGCCAACCGTATCCGTATGTGGGAAGGCAAACGCAAATATATCGGCGGTGGTGAGGAGAGTTTCGGCTTCCTGCCGTACGACGCAGTACGCGACAAATGTTCGCCTTCGGCGATCTGCCTCATCTGCGAGATCGCTGCTTATGCGAAGGACAACGGTATGACCTTGTATGATTATCTGCTCAAGATCTACGAGGAGTACGGCTTCCAACTGGAGACGACGATTAACGTCGTTCGTCCGGGTAAGAGCGGTGCGGAAGAGATCCAGGCGATGATGGTTAACTATCGTGAGAACGCTCCGAAAGAGATTGCAGGTCAGCAGGTTATCCGTCGCAAGGACTTCAAGCTGCTCAAGCAATATGACCTCAAGGATGGAGCATGGGTAGAGAGCCCGATTGAGATGCCGCTGAACGCTACGTCGAACGTGCTGCAGTACTTCACAGACGGCGGTTTGAAGGTGTCTGTACGTCCTTCGGGAACGGAGCCGAAGATCAAGTTCTACTTCGAGATTCCGGTTAAGAGCGGCAAGCCCTTCACGGGTGCGGACTACGAGCGTTGTACGGCTGAGGCGAATGCCCAAGTGCCGGCTATCAAAGCAAGTTTGGGACTTTAATACATACCCACATATTATGGAGTACGCCTGCGCATTTGCGTGGGCGTACTTTTTTTATGTATTTTTCTTTTTTTAAGAATACGAAAGGCGAAAAATGACTTTAAATAGTTCAAAAAGCCCCAAAATACGCAAAAAATGCAAATAAATTTGCACGGGTGCATTTTTTTTTGTATCTTTGTGCCCAAATTTATCGTGTGCATATATATAGGCGCACATACGTACGTAAGAATATAAAGATATTATGAAAAAAAGCTGACATTCTGATTTTGTATGCATGGCTTTCGTCCATGATTCTCATGTTACTTTTTTTCACGCAGCCCGCCTCAGGGCTTTAAAGCGAGGCAAAAAGATCTTTGACATAGTGGATTTACCGCAAAAAGAAGGAATTTTTGCAGAATAGTGCAAAATTATTTGTGTATGTCATTTTTTTGTAGTACCTTTGCAGCGTCAAAGGTAGTGGACAACAAAAACAGACAATTATGGAAGCAGCATTAAGACAACCGGTTATGCAATATGCAGGAACTATTTCGGAAGAGAAATGGGATAGTTTACATACAATCGAGGAATTAGACACAACATTGAAACGTATTATCCATAATCATTTTCATGGATGAAAGAGTTAGAAGTACGTATGGATGATGGTGTGTTCTTGGATTTGACGGAATTTTATAAATTCAGTCTCAAGAAACATCCTGCTTTAGACGAGGCTACAGTATTAAAGAAAGAACAGCGTCTTATCCGTGCCCTAAAGGATTTAGGCAAATATGCATTAACCGATCATAGAGAGGTTCGGCATTTGCTTTGGGTACAAAAAGGTTACAGGGACTATTATGTTGACGGTTTTCATTTTGGATACAAAATAGAGACATTGCCTTCAGGGGAGGAAGTCGTTGTTGTTTACGAGGCCCTTCACGAATTGCTATTTGATTAATTAATACAGATATCAAAAAAGCGGTAATCCACTAAACGGTTTACCGCTTTTTATGTGCGTGCACAATAGTGAGTGGATAGGGTGAATGTACTTTCATGACCGGCAGTCAGCCGACGGTGAACCGACGGTCACCCGACAGTCAATACTAAGGTGAGAGAAAGCAAAAAATAAGATAAAAAGAGAAGAGAAACAAAATAACGATTTGTCGGCGTAATAGCGCCAAAAACGCAACAAAAACAAAAAATATTTGCATAATTACAAATTTATTTGTAACTTTGCAGCCGATTTAAATTAATATGCGATATGCAAACAGTTGAACAAGCACAAATGACAATGCCTCCGTTTGGAGTAAGAAGAGGAAATGCTATGCCTCGTTTGTCAAAAGAGGAGATCTCGGCGCGTTTTATAAGTGCCGAAGCGTCGCGCCAAAGTGTTTTGGGAATGGTTCTGCGCTATTACAACTAAATCATCAGTGCATAACGGATGCACAACAAAGAACTACCGTTGGAGACAGCGATAGCCACACAGATATAAAAATATTATGAAAAGTGAGTTCTCTTTTTGTCGTGCATGTCACGATTGTTTTTCGGTAGATATATCGCAAAAACAGGATAACTGCGGCTCGAAGTAAGTACTTCGGGGCTCTTTTACGCGCGCCCGTATAGGTGTCAAAAGTGCAAAAAGAGCAAAGCAAAAATAAGATAAAAAGATAAGATAGACAGCCCACTGCCTCAAGGCTAAAAAGAGAGGCAAAAGATCTTTGACATAGTGGATTTACCGCAAAAGATGCAAAAATGAGCGACAAAATAGAAAAAGTTGCTCAAAAACTTGCATATGTCATATTTTTGTAGTACTTTTGCAGTCGCAAAAGTTTAAACAACTACGATTATGGCACAGGAAACATTAAACGGACTGCTACAATATGTCATTCAGACATTGTCGCCAGAAGATAAGCAGTGGTTTGCTCGTCAATTGGTAGATGACGCCTTCGAGAAAGAGCAGGTAAAACCTTATACATGGGATGAGGCACGCGAGAGATTAGCTACTGCGCGTGAGCAATTCCGTCAGGGCCAATACATGACACACGACGAGGTGATGCATTCCCAAATGAGAGAGGCCGTATGATAGATAGCCGGCATATCAGATGGTCACTTTTGGCTTATGATGCCTATCGGAATATTGGTGACGATATTCATAATCGATTTGGCTATAAGGCAAAGAGTGATTTTGAGAAGGAAGTAGATGAAACGGTGAGACGGTTGGCCAAGTTTCCGAATTTAGGGAAGCAGGAGTTTGAACTGGCAGAAGATGGTTCTGTACGTAGCATGCCTATTCGCAAGCTCAGCAAAATTATCTATTTTGCAGAAGAAGATATATTGTATATCGCAGATGTTTGGGCAACACGCCAAGATCCAAACTATCTGAAAGGTCGTTTCCAGAAATAAACGAAGAACAGAAAATAATTTTAAGCGGTAATCCACTAAAAAACGGTTTACCGCTTTTTAGTGCATGGCGGTCAACCGATAGTCAAGGCTGTGGTGAGGCTGAGGTGAGAATAAGAACAAAACGAAAATAATTAATAACAAGAAACTATAACGCGTATGCTAAATAGTAATGACAAAACTTATTTATTAGGAGGACAATGGGAAAATTGTTCAGATGAATCCAGACAGGCAATTTTACAACGTATTGAAGCGTTAATTGCCGATGCGAAGCAGTTGCTGAACATTTATCCGGAGGTCAATTTCGATAATTTCTATGAAACAGGATTGTTGCAAGTTGAAAATTTGAAAGATGCTTCGAAGAACTGGGTGAATGATGTCAATGCTATGTTTCGGGAAATCTTTATGGACAACCAGTCAAATATAGAACTGGGTTTCGTTATGACAAAAGGGGATGATGGGTATTCGGAATATGCTGTAGTGCGGAGTCAATTAGAAAAGAGAGTTAAACTACTTAATTACTTCAAAGGGGAATTGGAGACTTTGAAGTATTGAAAGTTACACTATCAAACTGAAGATAAATACAAAATAATCTCAAATAACGTAATTAACAAAAACTAAAAAATAAAAATATTATGAAAAAAACAAACTTTATTCGGTTACTAGTACTAATGATGGTACAAATAACAAGTAGGGCACAGATGTGGGGATAAAGGAGTATTTTTCATAAGAAAATATGGAAAAATAATTAATTACTGGTGCAAAAGCCACAAAATGCATAAAAAATGCAAATAAATTTGCACATGTACAATATTTTTTGTACCTTTGTGCCCAAAATTTTTCGTGCGTATGTGCGCGAAATGTAAGTGCGTACGTTTGGAAAGATAAACGGATGCTTATTAAAAAACTTATTTTAGATTAACAGTATGAATTACATTGTTTCATTTACATTAAAAAATTTTCGCTCATATAAAGAGGAAACTACATTGTCTTTTTCTGCTCTAGATAGCGACTATAAGAGGGACAATGTAATAACTGCAACATTGTCTTCTGGTGAACAAATTCACCTTTTAAAAGTTCTGGCAATTTATGGCGCTAATGCTTCAGGAAAGAGCAATATCATTTGGGCTTTGAATGCACTGATTTCGTTCGTGAGAAGTTCATATCAGTTAACAGTAGATACCTCTATACCTTATGAGCCTTTCTTACTTAATGGGGTTGCTGACAAAAATGACATCTCTTTATCTATTGATTTTATAGTCAATGGCGAATACTACACATATTCCATAAGTTACAACGGAGACAGATTTACTGAAGAGATCTTGCTTCAAGGGTATAAGAAAAAGACACTTATTTTTGACCGCAACCATCTTGACAAAGATGCCATTAGCAATCTGCTAACAAATATATCACCGGAAGATTTCAAGTTATATGACAATCATCTTCTTCTGTCTGAATGCGCCAATAAAGGATCGGAGAAGATGACCGGTATATACCGCTTCTTCACTCATATTCAATCTGAGCCAGTAGGAGACTCCGTGAATCTAAAGCGGTTTAACGAAAGAATAGCCAAGGACATCCTAAAAAATAGTCAAAGTTTAGCCTCTGAGCGATTGAGTCGATTACTAACAATAGCCGACAATAATATCAGTTCTTTGAAACTTAATAAGCACGAGGAAGAAGATTTTCAATTCCCCACATCTATTCCTGAGCATATAAAACAACGTTTCATTGCCGAGAATCAATGGGAGATTGAAATATTGCACAAAGGTTCTTCGGGTGAGAAAGAGCTTCCGATTGAAGTAGAATCGACAGGAACAAAGCGCTTATTTGGTCTTGGAGGAAGAATTCTTGACATTCTTAATACAGGAGGTATTCTCGCATATGACGAGATGAATATTGCACTGCATCCTGAGTTATTCAAATTGTTAGTTAGTTTCTTCTTCAACAGCAAGTCTAATCCTCATAACGCCCAATTAGTAATGACCACCCACGAAACAGCATTACTACAAGGGCCGGAAAGTCTGCTTAGAGCAGATCAGATTTGGTTTGCAGAAAAGGGAGAAAATGGGCAATCTGATTTATTCTCTGCTCAAGACTTCAAGGATGTACCAATCGTTTTGCCTTTTGAAGCATGGTATAGGAATGGTAGATTTGGAGCGTTGCCTTCATTTGCAAATATAGATTATATATTTGAAGAACAATCTGAAAATATAAGCAAATAATGAGCAGACTTTCAAGATATCTTAAAGACGGTCGGATTGCCATTGTATGTGAAGGGTCCGAGACGGAGGCTCCTTTCTTAAGAGAGGTAAAATCGTTACTCGAGAAATTGGGGAAAAGGGCTAAAGACGAACTTGTTATATATCCAAAAGCAGAAACGAAACCGGCTAATCCGAATGCCAAAAAGAAGTCACACAAAAGTAAAGCACCCGCATGGTGCTACTACTATACAACTGAAACAAATCAGCAAGACTATGACACGTACAAAGCGCAACCGACTAGATACGTACGAGAAGCACAATTGCTAATGGAGCAAGAGGGATATTATTGCGCATGGGCTGTATTTGACAATGATAAATTTGCTCATCTAAATGATGCATTTAACTTGTGTGAACAACAGCAAAGATTGGGGAAAAAGTTATTTATTGCATATTCTTCCATAAGTATAGAAGAAAGTCTTCTACTTAGCCATGAAAGATGCAGTACAAATTTTGGTTGTTCTGCTGATGTTATAGCCTATATGATAAGTAGAGGATATATAATGCCTGGTTATGCTAAAGGTGATGCATGGATTAATTTTGGAAGCCTAATCCTTGATATAAACAGTGGTCTGATCCAAAACAGCATGCTTTTCAATAGTACATGGTCGCAGCAATTAGAAAACACTAAACCTATATATGCTCGAAATCCATATTCTGACTTTGAAAAACTACTACAATTCCTTAGCAAAGATGAAAGAGAGATTAGATGGATTCATTCTGGGGAAGAATTTGATTTAGACAAAAGCAGGGTAAAAATAGAAGATAGAGGAAATACATATCAGGTAACAAACATAAATGGTTCGCCCATAGTATTGAATAGCAACAATTGTGGTTTTATAAACGTGAACTTATCTTTAATATCTGCATTAACCACAAGTGCAATTTTGAATACGGGGAATAGCATTGTGATTAATAAACAAGCTCCTCTAAACTTTTGCCTGCTATTTGGCAACAAATGGTATATTGCATACTAAAAACCACCCCAAAAGTGGTGCAAAAGCCACAAAATGCATAAAAAATGCAAATAAATTTGCACATGTACAATATTTTTTGTAACTTTGTGCCTGAATTTTCGTGTACGTATATGTATAACGCATACGCGCGAGAGACAAGAATATAAAAATATTATGAAAAGAGACGGATGAAATACCTTAAACACGCATGGACTATTGTGTAGTTCCGTGTGTGTTTATATTATTTTAAGTGGGATAGGTAGATACTCTCCCGTGAAGATGAAAAACAACGATAACTAACTAAATATAAAAATATTATGAAAAATTCAAATTTACTTAATCGGCTATTGTCATATAGCCATGAAAAACAATCACCGCAGCGTTTTGGACGCTATGCGGCAATGCTAATCATGCTCCTCACCCTCGGTGTCGGACAGATGTGGGGTGCAACCATCTTCAACTGTGGTATTGATGTAAATGGTACCTGGTATAAAGGCACCGGTACAATTAACTCAGGCCACTGGTTGGAAAGCAAGACTGCTTATAGCAACCACAATTTTGGAGCTATCACATCATTGGAATTAGGTGGTCAATATGAAACCTGGGATAATAACCAAACTGATTATTGTTCATGGAATGGTAATAATGGTATATGGATAACCATTAAAAAAAGTTCTACTCAAATAGATAATTTTAAGTTGTCATGTTATCATAAGAAAAAAGATGGCAATAATAATGTTTGGGAAACTAAAGGAGGAACAGGTGGCTGTAGTGATTCCGGTTCCTGGGGAACATATACGGTTGATATATCCGGATATGCGGCGGGTAATGATTATACCATTAAGGCTTCATGGACATCTCCTTCGGCTCAGTATAATGAGGCAACGGCTAAATTTACGATTAACCCTGTAGTAACATTCAAAGCCAACGGCGGTACTGGATCGGATTATACCCAGAGAGTAACGTATAACACCAGTACTGCACTTACGGCAAATACGTTCACCAGAACCGGATACGACTTTGCGGGTTGGGCTACTTCGGCTGATGGTAATGTGGTGTATGCAGGTGGTGCTAATGTAAAACTGACAGCCCATACTACTCTCTATGCCAAATGGCTACCTCAATCATTGACCATTACATCTCATCCGACGTATTTGACCACAACGGATAAACTCAATTTGAGTATTGAATATGCGAATATTCCGTCAGGATATTGCTACCGTGTGAAAGTAGGAGCAGGATATTATAATAATAGTTCGAATCAAGATCGTGATGCTATTTCCGGTACCGGTTCTGCCACTTTTACCTCATACAGTGGATTGCCTCTAGGAGCTAATACCGTAGTCGTTGAATTGTGGAAAAATAGTCCGTTCGAGAAACAGTCCGTTGTTTCAGATGGGGTAACGGTAACCGTCGAACAAGCCTATTTAGTCAACGTCCAAGCCAAAACCGATGGTGTAGAAAGCACGATAGGTGGTACTGTAAGTCCTGCATCCGTAAACGCGTCTGCACACCTCGGTCAAACGATAACAGCAAGCGAGCCTAATACCGGTTATGATTTCAATGGATGGACTGCGAATACACCTAATATTACTTTTGCTGATCCTTCAGCACTCTCCACTACGGTTTATGCAACGGCTGGAGGATGGGTTTATGCCAATTATGTTAGACAGAGCGGTAGCTATAGCACCACGTTCTATGCTGGCGACCATGGTTCGATTAACGCAAAAGGTACCGCTATTGCAAAAAATGGTAGCGCTTCTGTTACTATTGGCGAAAATGAAACATTATCTGCCACACCAGAGTCCGCTGACTACGTGTTTGACCATTGGGGAACAACAGGAAGCGTTAGCGTGGCAAATATATACAGCGCAACTACTACCGTAACAGCGACAGCTGCCGGCGGTACAGTAACCGCTTATTATAGACATATTCCTGTATTAGGCGCGGTGACGGCTACGCCGAGCGGAACGCAGAACTACGCGGGATCGCCGATAGACTTTGCGCTGAGCGTGACTTCTACATATATGGCTCATCCGGTAGTAGTCTTCTTGGTCAACGACGGAACCACCACCTACGAAGTGGTCGGTGCGCCGTATGGCGCCGATGGCAGTAGTGCCGCCGGCACGATTGGCTCCGATGCTGCCTATACCACCGTTCACAAAGCTACCTTCACCGCGTCTGCGGCTAAATCATACACCGTCAGTGCTAAATTGTATGAAGGTGAACTAATTGACAACTTTGAGGGGGCGAACACTCGCGGTTGGGCTGGAGACAACTTAGGAAGCGGTTCTATGACTTTCGCGAATAACCCCGTTAAAATGACTGTTAATGGTAGTAATAAGGTAATGCAAGTCACACGTACCGGTGGAGCAGATTGGGGTGGCGCAATTATGTCTTTTACAGCAGTAGGAGATAGAGCTACTTGTGATGCTGCAGGTTCAAATGACTATGCCTATATTCACGCACGCATGAAAGATGCGACAGACGCCACCCATCTCAAGAACAATGATGAAGGAGGAAATTCGGACGATATAAACCCCTCATTTGTCGGTGCAACTTCATCCGATTGGAGACATGTTACCTATCACAACACACACTGCTCCAATAACTTCCTGTATTTCATGATTCAGAGAGGTAACACGGATAACAAAACTGTATATATCGACGATATTATCTTATCCAACGAAGCCTCAATGACCGTGAAAGCTTCGCAGGCAGCAACGGCTTCGTTCAGTATTAACTGGAACTATACCGTAACGCTGAATAATAACGGTGCAACGAGTGCCGGAACGGAAAGTGTGAATGTCACTTATGGTTCCGCAACCGGTATCTCCGATATCACAGTTCCGACTAAGACGGGTTATACTTTTGGTGGCTATTATACGGAAGATGCCGGCGCGGGAACGCTGCAAATTAATGCGTCCGGAGTTTGGCAGAATGGCGGTTACGTATCCGGAGGTAACTGGAACTCCGGCAGCAACCAGACCCTCTACGCTAAATGGACGGCAAAAACCTATGACATCACTTATGTAGATGCCAATAACGTAGCTACTATCGCAACCAATCCTTCTACCGGAAGTACGGATGCTACTATTAACTTCACCGTTACACTGAACCCGGGATTCAAGAGTCTGAGCGTAACAGCGGTGGATGCAGGTAGTAATACGGTAACGGTTACTAACCCGAGTTCCAATAACTATCGTTTCACCATGCCGGCAAGCGCTGTGACAGTAACGGTAAGTGCTACCGCCCTGCCGATAGTGTATGTCTTGAAGACTAAACATGCAAGTTCCTCTCTGGGAGATGGAGCAACAGGACTCCCTGCAACAGGTCAAATATGGGCATGGAAAGCTTCAGGTAGTAATAACTTCTATACTACTCCGGGCAGTTTCCCAGGCCCTTCGGCCTCTTCAAAAGCGACTGCTATTACCGATGACATCATCGGCGATGAATGGTATCGGTTTATTCCGGATAACATCAGTCAATTTGATGGCAGCACGGCATATCATGTGATTTTGACGAATACAAACCGCATTTTGGATACTCAATCCACATTTATTGAGAACGGTTCTTCACGTTCGGCTGCTACGCATACGGGAACGATTTGGATTGTGCCGCATGGAACAGACGCAAATACGGCATACTTATATACCTCTTATCCGGATGAGATTGTGACTCCTTATAATACCACGTATTACGCGGGAGACCACGGAAACATCAATGTCTTCGGTACGACGATAACCAGTGGCAACTCACAAACCATTGCTACGACTAAGAACCGTACATTAACGGCTACTCCGGCAAGCGGCTATGAATTCAACCGATGGATCACCACAGGTAGCGTAACGGTAGCGGATGCCACCAGCGCTACTACTACTGTTTCTGCTACGGGAGCAGGCGGTACGGTAACAGCTACGTATTTTGAGACAGTTAACAGCGGATGGTATATCAAGGGACATCCTGCCGGTGATGATTGGGATACTCCAACAAGTCTTCCTTTGAATAGAGTTCTTCCGGGAGAGACTAATGTATATTACCGCCCGGTTACACTCCCGGCTAATGATCAATACTTCCGATTCTGGTGCAGTACTGGTGGTAATCATGAATATGGCGCAAGTACTAACAATCTCGCTGTTACCAAAGGCACGAAATATAACCTGACATATAATGGAGGAAATTCCTTCAAGTACAGTGCCGGTGGTACGGTTTGGTTCGTGGTTGACGCAAGTGGTGCTACCAAGAAATTCTGGCTGCAAGATCCGGTAGAGTTCTACTCTGTCAACTTCGGTTATAGCGACGGTTGTAAGACATTCTCTGCAAAAGACGGAGAAGGTAACGACCTTGTTTCCGGCAATACCTATGTATCCGGAACAGAACTCACCTTTACCCAGACCAAGAAAGACGGCTACACCTTTGTAGGTTGGAATACAGCGGCTGATGGCAGCGGCAGTTCTTTGGGAACAGGTTCGTCCTATACCGTTGCCAGCCTTTCCGCGGATGTCAACGTATATGCGATTTATACGGAGAATAAGACCGCCATTACGATTACGACCGACGGACACGGAACAATCACAACTCCGAGCCCGAACAATAGCCCGTATAGTTTAGGTGTTGCGACCTCTCAAGCTATCAATGCTACCGCAAGTGAGGGTTACCACTGGAATACATGGACTACAAGCGGAAATGCGGCATTAGGAATGACGGCTACGACGGCAAGCAACACCGCCAAAGGTAATGGTGCGGAAGGCGGTACAGGTACTGTAACCGCCACCTTTACCCCGAACACATATACAGTACGATTCCATCGTAATGGTGGTGCAGGGGATGTTGTTGAGCAGAACTTCACCTATGGTGTAGCGCAGAACCTGACAGCGAATACTTACACCAAGACGGGTTATAACTTCGCGGGTTGGGCACTAGCGGCTGATGCTGCGGTAACTTATGCGGATGAGGCAAGTGTTTCTAATCTTACCTCGACAAATAGTGGCACATTCCATTTGTATGCAAAATGGACGCCAAAGACCACAACTATCACGTATAGCCAGAGTGGTACAGGATACGGCAGCGGTGGTCAGTCAACGACCCAAACAGCGACTTACGATGCTGCAATGCCGACTCCGATAACAACTCCGACTGCAGCTAACGGATATGCGTTCATGGGTTACTATGATGCCCTTGAGCCGCTTGGTAATAAATATTATAATGCAGATGGTACGAGTGCGCGTACGTGGAATAAGGAAGATGCAGAGGCTACTTTGTATGCTTACTTCAAGAAAGCAGAGATTACGGCATTAGAAGCATCTCCGGGTGTTATTGCTCCGGGCGAGACGATAACGATCACTCCGACGATTGAACCGACGCCGACAGGAACAACAAAAGTATGTTATGAGTTGCAATATAGCAACGGAACTCCGCTTCCATCACAGCCGACATTTACTCCCGGCGCAGGAAACGCTGTTTCATTCCCAGTACCGAGCGCGAGTGCAACGTATATCATTCAGGCAGTTCTGGAAACCGGTTCTACCTGTGGTAGTGGAACCGAGTTAAGCAGACGCACCACTACTTTCCAAGTTGCCGGCGCACATGACGTGACGGTCAAGTATATGTGCGGTGATTTGACTATCAAGGCTTCTGAAGTTCTGGGAGAAATCCGTCCGCTGACATGGTCGGACGACATCACTGCGCCTACTATTACGGGTTATACCTTTGCCCGTTGGGATGCCGGTGACGGTGTAACCATTAAGGATAATGGCGGTGAAGACAAAACCACTTCTACTTCATCAACTATCAAGATCAAAGCCGTTTACGACGGAACCCTGACAGCGGTGTACAACAAGAAGAATATGATCTTCTTCAATAATACACTGGGCTGGGAAGATGTATATGTTTACTTCTATAATTCAGAAAAGTATTGGGATAACACATATGGTACCGGAGCAAAGAAAGAGCAAGCCTTTGACGGAAGCTCTCAACCGTATTATGAGGAAGAACATGGTCATATGACGCAGATTGAAGGAACCAATATTTGGTATTTCGATTATTCGGAAGCAGGATACACTACCCGTTTAAATGTTGCATTCACCAAAGATAACAAACATAATACGACATGGTTCTGGAAGACAGAGGTCGTGCGTCGCGGAGATCATAAATCCTCACTTCCGATGTTTGTTCCGCTTACTACTAAATCATATACAAAAAATGAATGTGACTACTATAACGAAGGTTACTGGATGAACTATCCGGAGAACACGGGTTATACGCTGAAGATTTATAATGCTAAGACCGCAGGTGTTTCGGATGAGTTGCAGTCTATTCCTTTTGAGTTCAGTGAAGATAAGACGATGCCGATGACGGTAAAAGTTGAGTTAAATGCTAATAGAGAATATGGTTATGAGATTCACCGTGCAGATGGTAATGTATATGGCAAGAATAGCAAGGTACTGAAGATCAATGACAGCGGTGATGTAACTCCGGAAACGTTGACGCAGAAACAACGTGGTGGCATACAGACTTCTGTAGCCGGAGATTATGAGTTCACATTAGACTTTGGCGATAATGGAGGATATCACTACCTCATTGGTGTGCACTATCCTGTTGCTGCGAATGACTACCGGATCGTTTATACAGATGAGGCTACTTGGTCAAAAGCTGCGCACACTTCCGGTTGGTATCACCCCTCACGCGCGATACATAAGGAAGAAGGATCTAAGGACATTGTTTCGTTCTATGTCAGCAAAGCAGGCGGAGCAAATGCCGGCATGAAGTTCCAGTACGCCAGTGCCATCGAACCAAGTACAGGTGTAGTTACTTGGATGGATGTGCCAAGCGGAACAATTGACCTGAGCGGCATTACAGAGTCCGGTGTATATAACTTCCACCTCTCGCAAGATGCAAGTTCCATTAGCGTGGAGAAGATAGAGCCTTATACCGGTAACTATTACATCCGTACGGATTGTGCCGGCAACTCCAAGTGGGAGAATTTCCGCACCTCGGATCACCAGATGACGTATTCGGACTATGCAGAAGTTAACTCCGGCTACAGCCACTATTACACACGCTGGGTAACTAACGGTACGAATGTGAAGTTCTGCATTGCTAATGATTATAGCCAATGTATTTCAGACACCTTGGCGGAAGATTATGGAACGGTTATCGCCAATATTAACGCAGGCGGCACACTGGAAAGCGGTAATGCCAGCATCCGCTTTATGTGGGATTATAAGACAAATAAGGTCAGCCGTGCATACATCAGCGGTTCAACAAATATTTCCGACCGATTCCTCGTTCTAGAAGGTGATGCAAAGATGTACGATGAGAACGGTAATTCTTTGAATATCACTGGATTGAACGCCAATGAGATCAACTTAGTTGATGACCAGAACTTCGTTTATGAGCGTACAATTCAAGTGAATACAGGCGCCAAAGCCAAACTGACTGCGAAGTACAATAATAACGTACAATATTTCAAGGGAGGTGCGGGTACTGCTGCCGCAGACTCTGTTGAGTTGTTAGGCGGTAACGCTGCCGGAAAACATAGTATGCGTATTGTCTATGACTTCAAGACCAACCGTCTGGTAACGGCTTATATTCCGTCTGGAACCATAGAAGACAATATCGCTATCAATGCCGACCTTATGATTGTACGTGAGCATCAAGAGGCTGGTCAGCAACTCTTGTTCAACGGAGGTTCACTTTCTAAAGTTCATACGGTATATGGTGTAATGCGTTTCAACCGTTGGACACTGAATAACAAAGAGACAACGGGCAGTCATGATCCTGTAGGCGATCCGAAATCTGCTTACGAACGTGCTTTGTACTGGATTTCCTTCCCGTTCAATGTGAACTTGAGTGATGTCTTTGGCTTCGGTACATACGGTACGCACTGGATTATTATGGAATATGATGGTGCAGAGCGTGCACAGAAGGGTTACTGGAAAGATAGCAAAGGTTTCTGGAAATATGTTACCAACCGTAATGCTAAAGTGTTGGAGGCAGGTAAGGGATATGTGCTTGCGTTGGATTTGGACTTGATGAAATACGATGATACTTCTTTCTGGTCTCACAATATTGAGCAAGTCGAACTCTTCTTCCCGTCTGCTTCTGAGGTAAATAATATTTCCGAGACAAATGTACAGACTACCGTAGCGGAACATGAGTGTACTATAGATCGTCGTACGGACAAATCGACTCCTGATATCAACAAAGACCGTACAAAAGCGGATAGTCACTGGAATATGATCGGTATCCCGAGTTACGCGAACTATGGTACGACATTGACAGACGGTGAAGGTGGTTCTACCATTACATGGAATAGCAACCCGTACACCAACGACCTGCCGTTCTTGTATGAATGGAACATGGTGGATAATACGTATACTGTTCAAAGTGGTACAACGTATCCGTTCAAGTCTATGCATGCTTATATGGTACAGTACCACGGCAACTTGTATTGGTCGTTGGCAAGTGCAACTCCGGTCTCCCCGATTGTAGCTCGTCGTACTTATGCAGAGAAGCCGCAGAACGTTGAACTCCGTCTTGAATTGAGTCAGAACGAAATGAAGGTTGACCAGACCTTTGTTAAGTTGAGCAACGATGAGAACGCAAGTACGAAATTTGCATTCGATGAAGACTTGTGTAAAGAGTATAATGCTAACAAGGCGAACATCTACACATTCATAGAGGGCTACATCCCGGCAGGCGGTAATACATTGCCGATGACTGAGCAGACGATGGTTGTTCCTGTAGGTGTGCAGATTGCTGCTAACGGCGATTATACCTTCGCTATTCCGGAAGGCACAGAGGGTATCGGTATCACACTCATCGACAATGAGACGGGTATCCGCACAAGCTTGAGTGCACTCGATTACACGATTAACCTCCCGGCAGGTACGTACAATGATCGCTTCTTGCTGGAGATCTCGCCGGTTCATCAGTCGCCGACGGGTATTGAATTGCTCAATGGTGAGAATGGTGAAAATGGTGTACGCAAGGTGCTCATTGATAACATCCTGTATATCGTGAAGGATGGCGTGATGTATGATGCCCGCGGTAGCCGCGTTCAGTAACGAATGAAGGAATGAAAGAGTTAATGAATGAACGAATGAATGGTGAATATAAAAATATTATGAAAAGAATTATGATGATGATCATGGCGGTGGCGCTGATGGCGCTGCCGACCATGGCGCAACAGCCGGAATGGAAGTCCACATCGACTATGCAAGGAACGGGAAGCGCCTACGTACCGCAGGTGACGGCAGTAGGAGCGACCGATGTGAACAGTATGGCAACGACCACAGAGAGTTATTCGCCGGCAAAAGCACCCAGCGGTCCGCGTAGAGGTTTCATCGATCCTAGCAACCCGGGTAATCAATCTAACGAGTTCCCTATCGGTGACGCTGTATTGCCGCTGTTGTTAATGTCTTTGGCATTTGCGGGAGTGATTTACTTCCGCAAACGCCATGCGCGTGCGTAGTGCGTATTAAATAGGTCTTGATATCATGAAACGGATTTATTTCTTGGTAGTTGCGGTGGTGATGACCACACAACTGTTTGCCGCATGGTCTTTTACCGGCGGTTGCATGTATTTCGACAACAGTCAGACCCAGTGGAAAGATGGCACCGTGATGCTTATTATCGGTAAATCGACCTATTCGTCTGTCTATCCGATGATGCCGGATCCGACCACCGCAGAGCGCTGGATGTGCGACCTGCCTTCTTCTGGTTGGAGCGATGCCGAGTACATGGCGGTGATCTCCTCTTCTACGTCCTGGAACTCCGGTAACTTCGGTCCGGATAACCTCGTCAATGCTTCGCATTACAGTGCAGCCTATACAGCAGGATTGAGTTCCACTGCCGGACAAGGATTTCTCTTCTCTCCGCAGTCGGCTACCAACGGTTGTACGCTGAAGTTGACGTATCTGGGTACGGGCTATGACGGTATCACGTTCTCCGCTACCGAGAAGAATAACTGCTTTAAGATAGATGAAGCCAATCAGCAGGTCACTTTCATCTTCTCCACCTCCTCCAAGCGCTTTAACATCGCCAAATCGGATGTCAGCAAGGTCTATGTCTATGGCTCGCTCAGCGTGTGGAACAAAGCAAATGAGGGTTACCGTTTGTCCAATTATTCGTCCGACGGCTGTTTCTACCGCACGCTGCCGTTCAAGGATGTAGAGCGCGTAGGAAACTGCGGTCAGGTGGAGTTTTTATTCCATGTGGTCAAATCCGACCAGTCCGAATACGATGTCCGTTCGCATTCGTCTTGGGAAGGCGGTATTGACAGTCGGCTGGTGTTTGACAACAAGATGCTTTTGCCGATGCCAGGAGATGACTGGGATGAGATTGCCGCTCGTTGGCAGTACGCCAAATATGTCAAACCGCTCTCCGAATGGAACCTGACTGACAGCATGGAGCAGGCACGTATCTCCAATTTCCGCCGTGTGCCGGGAACGAAGCATCTGTATCGTTCGTACCATCCTTTTGACCCTGCACGTGCACAGTATGACACGGAGGTGAAGCGTCTGTATTATGTGCGTCAGTTTGCCGAGCAGTTCGGTATCCAATGTGACATCGCGCTCAGCGGAGATATGACTTCCCATGCCGGAAATACATACTCCTGTGGAGGCAAAACGTACACCATTACGATCCCGGATTATTATAAGTCCATCATTGCGAATAACAATGTGCTATATGTGGGTACGAAGAACGGGCACACACCGGATTTTAATAATGCGATCTATTATTCCGACGGTGAGCGTTTTGCCCAATGGATACAAGAGGTGGTTGAGTTTATTATTGATGACGCGCACCCGGGACCGTTCCAGATTCACTGTGCACTTGGCGCAGACCGCACGGGTGCGTTCAGCGAGACGATAGGGGCGCTGTGCGATGCTAACTGGGAAGACCTCAGTTATGATTATTTCCGCACCTCTGAATTGCGCATTGAGGAGTATCGTCACCCTAACACAATCCGTTACAGTCTCCGTCATATGTGCGGAGTGGATCCGGCTACCGATCCCTCTTTCAACGAGGCAGTCAAGCAGCATTTCATCCAAGGCGGTTGGCTGACGGCAGAGCAGATTAAGGCGCTAAAGGCGAAACTGAACAAGACGGATGGAACGACGAGGATAGAGGAATCAGCCGTCAGCGATCAGCCTTCAGATATTCAGAAGGTTATGAAGGACGGCATGCTGTATATCGAACGTAACGGAGAAACCTATAGCATCACCGGACAGAAACTCCGGTAACCAGGTCTTTGATGACGAGGGAAGCAAGGGTGAGGCCGAAGACGGCAGTGACTTGCATCAATGAACCCCGTGTCTCACAGCGCTGTGCCTGTTCAGTAGAATAGACACAGCGTACTTTTTTTGAAGGAAAACGATCGAGTTTCTTCATACGTGCCCGAACGGCTTTTGCGAGTGCGTCGCCTTGGATGGACATCAGTTCGCCGGTGGTCACTTGGGTCGGGTCAAAACGCAGCGCTGCACCCATGGACGAGAAGATCTTTACGCGTGCGCGCGTCGCGTTTAATATAAGGTCTGTTTTATCATTGACGCTGTCGATCGCATCGATGATATAGTCGAAAGATGAAAGTCGAAAGTCTAAAGACTCATTGTCGGCGTGATAGAACGCCTGAATCGCCTCTATCTCGGCTTCGGGGTTGATCTCCAGAAGGCGTTCACGAAGCACTTCCACTTTGGGTCTGCCGATGGTAGCATGTGTGGCAGGCAGTTGGCGGTTGGTGTTAGAGGGTTGCACTACATCGCCATCCACGATGGTGAGATGAGTCAGACCGGTACGAATGAGGCACTCGGCGGCATAGGAACCGACACCTCCGACACCGAAGATGATGACGCGCTTTGTGCGTAAGGCTTCCATGGCCTGTGTGCCTAATAATGCTTCGCTTCTACAGAAAAATTCGTCCATTTTGTTTCAATTTGGGTGCAAAATTACAAAAAAATACGCAAATATGCAAAAAAAATGCCTAAAAATTTGGTCATGTCAAAAAAAAGCAGTACTTTTGCACGCTTTTTTGACGCAGGACTACTCCTCATACGTGATCCTGAACTCAGTTCAGGGGTGAGTATTCGGAGCGTCTCTGTTCTCCCCATCACAAACAGCCGAAGGCTTGGCTTGTGTCGGGGACCCCAATAAGAGCAAGCCCAGGTGGCGGAATTGGTAGACGCGTTGGTCTCAAACACCAATGGGAAACCGTGCCGGTTCGATCCCGGCCCTGGGTACAAGAAAGGAGGTGAATGCAATGATTATCGTTCCTGTTAAAGAAGGTGAGAATATCGAGCGCGCGATTAAGAAATTCAAACGCAAATTCGATAAGACGGGTGTCGTAAAAGAGCTCCGTCGCCGTCAGCAGTTCGACAAACCGAGCGAGCTGAAACGAGTTAAGATGGCACATGCGAAATATGTGCAGTCGTTGCATGCTCACGACGATATGTAATTTATCGTCTCTCCTGCAGACAAAGAGCCACCCGTTTGAGGTGGCTTCTTTTGTCTTTTATCTTTCGACTACTTTTAGCTTATTTCTGACCAATTATAGGACTGTTGGACGCGAAGGATGTCGAGTTGGCGTTTGTAGATACGGTTTCTCTCATCTTCCAAGAGCGGATCGGGATCAAGGATGTCGAGTGCCGCTTGACGGGCGATGGTGATCATCGGTCCGTCGGTAGCGAGGTTGGCGATCTTCAGATCAAACGGCGTACCGGACTGCAGTGTACCTTCCATATCGCCCGGTCCTCGCAGTTGCAGGTCGGCTTCGGCGATACGGAAACCGTCGTTGGTAGCAACCATGATATCCATGCGTTTGCGTGTCTCTTTGGTTAGTTCCAGATCGGTAAGCAGGATGCAGTAACTCTGATCACCTCCTCGTCCCACACGACCCCGCAGTTGGTGCAGTTGGCTGAGACCGAAACGCTCGGCGTTCTGGATGATCATGACCGTAGCATTGGGTACGTTCACACCCACTTCGATAACGGTAGTGGCAACCAGTATCTGGGTCTCGCCGCTTGCGAAACGCTGCATCTGGAAATCTTTGTCCGCTGCTTTCATTCGTCCATGCACCATGGAGATCTTATAGTTCGGGAACGCTTCGCATAGTTCATTGAACCCGTTCTGCAAGTCGAGCAGGTCCAGTTTCTCATTCTCTTTGATGAGCGGATAAACGACGTATATCTGTCGTCCCGCATCGATCTGCTTTTGCATAAAGGAATAGACCTGTGCCCGTCGTTGGATGGAGTAATGGAAAGTCTGGATGGGTTTGCGTCCCGGCGGCAGTTCGTCAATGATACTGGCTTGGAGGTCTCCATAGACCGTCATGGCGAGTGTACGGGGAATAGGGGTAGCGGTCATGACCAGCACATGAGGCGGCATCTGGTTCTTGGTCCACAGCTTGGCGCGTTGCGCTACACCAAAACGGTGTTGCTCATCAATGACAACGAAGCCTAAGTTATTCCATTGCACATTATCCTCTAATAACGCGTGCGTACCTATTAATATATGTATCGTGCCGTTCATGAGGCCGTTGTGGATGGGTACGCGGTTCTTCGGCGTGGTCGAACCCGTCAGTAATGCTACGCTGACGGATTGGTGATTGGTGATTTCTTCCGATCTGCTTGCGCCGTATGGTGATTGGTGATTGAGTGGTGCCAGGAACGCTTTGAGGGTCTCGTAGTGCTGGTTGGCAAGGATCTCGGTTGGCGCCATGATACATGCCTGGTACCCGTTATCGATGGCGAGCAGGCAGCACATGAGGGCTACGAGGGTCTTACCGGAACCCACATCGCCTTGCAGCAGTCGGTTCATCTGATGCCCGGACTTGAGGTCATCGTGTATCTCGTGAATGACGCGTTTCTGGGCACCGGTAAGGTCAAAAGGCAGGGTTTTGTATAAAGCATGGAAACGCGCACCGACGATAGGCATGGTGAAACCGGGATTCTGTTCCCTGCGCTTCATCTGCCGAAGGATCTGCAGTTGGATATAGAACAGTTCTTCGAACTTCAACCTTGCCCGTGCATTCTGCATGGATAGGGTGTCCTTCGGGAAATGCACGTTGAGTAACGCTTCGGAGAGCGGCATAAGACGGTAACGCTGCAACACATCTGCGCCTATCGTATCGGGAATGCCTGCTTTGAGGTCCGGGATCAGTTCAGCAATGATGGAACGGATGGCTTTGGAATTGAGGCCATGCTTTTTCATGGTCTCCGTGGTGTTATAGTATGGTTCGAGTCCCTGCGTCATCTCCGGCGTCACTTTATCCATCGGTGTCAAATCCGGATGGACGAAATTATACACATGTTGGAAACGGCTGGGTTTACCGAAAAGCAGGTACTTGACGCCGCGTTGCAGTTTGACATATTTGACCCCTTGGAACCATACCAGTTCGCATTGGTGGGTGCCATCGAAGAACGTAGCGCTGAGGCGCTGGGCCTTGCCGATACCGATGGTATGCCATTCGGTCACTTCACCGATGATCTGGACGTAGGTGTCTTCATCCTCCAGTTCAGCGATACGATAAAAACGGCTGCGGTCGATATACTTATACGGAAAGACGTGCAGCATATCGAGCGCTGTATTTACATTGAGCTCTTTACGAAGAATGTCGGCACGTTTGGCACCGACATTCTTACAATAGGTTATATCTCGATAGGATAAATCCACGTTTATTGCAACTTGAAGTTAACCGGTACGGTGTATTTCACGCGAACGGCTTTACCACGTTGCTTACCGGGTTTCCACTTCGGCATGGACTTGATGACACGGATAGCCTCTTTGTCCAACGAAGGATCACCACCGGAACGAACGACCTCTACATCAACGATCGAACCGTCTTTGTTTACCACGAACTGGCAGATGACACGACCTTGGATACCGTTCTCCTGCGCGATCATCGGGTACTTGACGTTCTCACTGAGGTATTTGAAGAGGGCTTGCTGACCACCCGGGAACTCCGGCATGGACTCAACGACCACGAATACCACTTCTTCTTCCTCTTCCTCAACCGGAGCCTCTACCGGCGCAGCGATAACCACTTCTTCGGTCTCGTCATCCTCGGAGTTGACCTCGATAGACTCGGTCTCGACGTTATCCTCTACGACGTTCAGCACTTCAACCTCTTGCACTGCAGGGGGTGGGGGAGGGGGAGGAGTCTCTTGGGTGGTTTGCTGGATATCCAACTCGTCCTCAAAGAGGAACTCGGTATCCTGCACCTCATACTTAGTTACCTCGCGCTCGGTCCATTCCAGCGCCACATAAACCAAACTCAGCACGAAAACAAGGCCCATCAATAAATAGATGACTTTGTCTCTCTCCAAACTGGCTTTTACAGATTTCTTAACTTGCATATGTTGTGTTTTTTTAGGTCGTGATTTGCTCGTGCACGCACGATTTTTTCAAAATCGGCTACAAAGGTACTACAAAAAATTTAATTATGCAAATATTTTGACAAAAAAATCAATAATGCTGCATAAATTCTATGTTTTGCGGCGTTTGAAGAATAATCGAACGTTTATATAACACTGGTATAACCTAATTAATCCCCATAATTTGTAATGTATCAAATGACTCATCATCCAAAAGCCTCTTGAGAACGTATGCATCACCGTTTTTTCCTCTTCGTGGAAGAGCATCGCGTACTGCTTCCGGATTTGCATACTATTGCAATGCAGCATCAGTGATGTTTTGTTTTGTACTTTAGCATAGGCAACCAGATCCCGGTACTTTTCGGTTAATCCTCTTTCTGCAAGTAATTGATCGGCTATTTGCCAAAATTGTACAAAGCATCGCATGTTTTTATCTGAAACCGTTGCTGTGATAGAGTTATCATGTATAACATAATGATATGTAAGAACGTTCACATAAACGATTTTAGCATTGGTGAGAGCGATTTTTAATCTGCACAATCGGTCTTCCAGATAATCCATTCCTTCCGGAGAGAATATATCGGGTGTGAACAACTCTCGTTTGTACAGGGCTCCGCATAACGAACAAAAAGCCCCTCGCAGATTGAATGAAATGGAGTCGTAATCGTTATATGCGGGATAGGGTTCTTCTGCCCATTGTTTATTGCGCCAATTGATATAATTCCCTCCGCTAATCACATCTGCGTTTTTTTGCACGAGTAGCGTGTGAAGCCGTTCTACCATGTCTGTCTCGACAAAATCATCAGAGTCAACGCAACATATATATTCTCCGTGTGCCGCTTCGATAGAGACACGGCGTGTGTAAGCCAAACCATGATTGCGGTCATTATGAATAATGCGCGCATGGGGTAAACGGTCGGGGTATTGCGCAAGGCTATTTTGCAGGATCTCCACAGAAGAATCGGTCGAACAGTCATTGACGAACACATATTCGATATTTTCGTAGGTCTGCTCCATAAGAGAACGCACGCAGCGTTCGATATACGGAGCGACGTTATAGACCGGTACACATATACTGATAAGCGGGTTCATAGCAAAGTCTCTTTTTTACAAATCAAACGGCAATAGAGTATCTCCACAAAACCGGAAAGGGTAAGAGCACTCGCAATCACTATGATATTCTTCCATACCAAAAGACCGATAACGGTGAAAAGAAGACAACTGATCAGCGCCACGACTTGGTTGATAGTGACGTGGTAATAACGATGATGGGGAATGAAGACAAACTGCAGGTAGGCCCCTGCTACCAACCAGGTATAGATAGTCAGACTGTAGATGGCACTGAGCGGATAGGCACCCATGCTGTCGGTTCCAAACATCCATAGGATGACCGGATAAGCCAATGCCACAATGGCCATGGTGATCCCCAACCCGATCAGACGCTCGTATAAGAGTACCTTTCGCACGCGTTGGGGAGCGGCATTACTGATGACTTCCGGGAAGAGCGCATTGTTGATACTTTGGGTGAACATACGCGGTATGCTTACGATCTTCTTGGCGATATCGAAGAGGGTGACATCGGCATAACCGAAGAAATGACGTATGAGAATAGTCATCAGTCCTTCTTTGAGCAAACCGGCTATCTGCGTCATCATAAACGGTGCTCCGTCGCTGAACCATGAACGAAGGGCTTTGATGGAAATAAGGCGGATACGCAGACGGTCATGGATGGTGATATACAACCATGCCGCCAAGGCTCCGGCAATAGAAGTCAGGCTGACGATGGCCGCATAGATCCATACATGTCCCGGGGCTTTGACAAAAAGCAGTATCAGCGGAACGGCAGCAAGACGGCATGCCAGGTTGATATAGGTCACTACGCGCATGTTACGCATGCCTTGGAAATACCAGTAGGGATAAAGCAGACTAACCAGTGTTTGCAGGTATGCGAAAATAAAGATACGGCTGTTATCACGCATATCCGAAACCGTGCATAACAGTACGCTAAAAAGCAGTGTTGAACCGATAAAAAGGAGTAACTTGGCGGTGAAAACAGAAGATAAGATATGTTCCTTCTGTTCTTTATCATCCGCATGCTCAACGATGGCTTTGGCAGCAGGTACCTCCAACCCGAAATCAATAAAGAGTTGGAAATAAGCGACCCATGCCAAGGCGTACGGATAGACGCCGAATGCCTCCCGACCGGTTACATGCACTACATACGGGTACATGAAGAAACTGATGAGCGCTCCCAGCACATTGAGGGCGGTCATGAAGGAATAGTTCTCCAGTACCTTCGTTTCCCGTAAGCGTTGTATGATCGAACGTATTCTCATGCTTAGTCTAAGCGTACGCGTGTAAACGGTCGGTTATGTACCTTGGCTGCATATTGCGGGAACTCAGAAGGATACATCTCTTTCGTTCCGGCGCAATAGACTTCTTCTGCATTGGCTAACAGATAGAAATCTACGAATGATTTCAGATATTGTTCGCATGGTGCGTCTTGTGTCGTATCGGCATGTGCAGCTTGCCCTTTCGAACAGATCACAAAAGGTAAGTCTGCCATCTCTTGTGAAAAAAGTTTGCTGTCCGAGGTGACCAGTATCGGTTTCTTTTTCTCAGCATAAAGTTGTTCCAAATACGACCGGCATAATTGAGTTATCTCTTTTTGACGGGCAGCATTCGTAGGCGCATATTCGTATTCCGTGAAGTCTCCGAATAAGTTCTGCAGACGGAAAGCTACTGCAATATAGGATTCGGGCAGTATGGCTTGATAGGATGCTAATGCTTTGCGAACATGCTCCGTTGGTTGGAATAACTCCTCAAATAAATTCCCCCAAGTATAGGCGGTGTGATAATGCGTATTGATTTCGTCTAACCAATCTCTATTGGCATAACAATGAATCTGTTTGTCTTGCGGTAAACGGACCATGCGAAGAAAAGAAGGTTCTCCGATGACACGTTTCAGACATACATGACTTATTCTGTTGCTCCATTCGCCTTCTCTTAGTCTCCAATCATAATTTGCCGGAATCTGAAACTCTGTCAAGTCAAAGGGAAAGGTATAGCGGATACGAAAATCGCGACCGGTTGCTTTGGCTAACGCATAAAGGGACACAATCCCTTTCCAACGATCCGCCAACCCTCCGTGAAAAGAAGTACCATCCACGCATGCAATGATAGCATTGCCTGACCCCTTCTTCCCGAAGAGCGAATAACGGCGCAGGGTTCCCATGGTTTCTTGCCATTCGACAGGAAGCCAACCAAGCAGTGTCTTGCGGATGTCAGTTCTTGTCATGCGTTTCAAAAACCCTCTTGTATATTTCTTTCAGTTTGCTGCCTACCACCTGATAGGAGTATGTAGCTCCTTGGAGGCGAAGATATTCCGGATTGTAGTCAGTATAATGCTCCAACATCGTTTCTATCGCACGCTCCAACTCGTCATCGTTATCCGGAGAAACCAGAATGCCGCAGTGTTCGTCCACCATCTCCGGGATGCCGCCTACGTTCGTAGCTATCACCGGCACGCCTTTTGCCAGACTCTCGGAAACAACCACCGGCGCATTCTCAAAGCGGGAAGACAATACAAAAGCATCTGCTTTGTCAAATTCTTCCGCTACTTGCAACGGTGTCAATTCGCCGGTCCAACGTAACAATCCTTCGGGGAATTGCAGCATGTCAGCATATGCACGTACCTCCTCGTAGTCCACACCCGTACCGACCAGTACCAATTGCCAGTCTTGGCGTTTTTCGCTTAGCATCTTCGCTGCCCGCAAAAGACCTTTCACGTTCTTATGGGGTTCATCAAAACAGGTGATATTAAGTAGTGTCTTAGTTTTTTGTCTTTTGTCTTTGAGCGAAGCGGTCTTTTGTCTAAAGAAGAAATCATCCACCACATTATCTATCTTCTCCCATTGTTTGGCTTGGAACCCCAAGGCCTGCATAGCTTGCATCAGTTGATTGCTGACGGGCATCACTACTTCCGCATTGCGGCAGATATTTTTCATGAAACGGGAGTGCCAACCATGCGGTTGGACGGACATGTTCTGAGGCAGATAGCCGGTCCAATGCTCAATAATTACATAAGGGATACCGTACCGTCTCTTCAGCCATAAGGCGAGAAGTCCCTGTTTCTGGATTACATTCAGTTGCACAAGGTCGGGCATCCAGCCTTCGCGTTGCAAGGCTTTCCATTGACACCAAGTGTCCCGCCAAGTCTGCGAATGAATGACGCGAACGTCATATCCTTGCGTGCGGACGACCTCCACGTGCTTGTACACGAAGAGACCGGACATGGCATCGCGTTCCGACGGATACCAAGGGGTTAAGAATAATATTCTTAATTGGTGATTGGTGATTGGTGATTGGTGATTTAATGGAACTTAAGTTCACGCAACTTCTGGAACCATATAGCAAGACGGAAGAGCGGTTTGTAGTATTTCTCTACCGAAAAATAGGTGACCGCTTTGGACCCGAACTGCTTATAGTGGTTCGCTATACCGCGTTCCATGGAACCTTCAAAATCAAAGTGCACTTGTTTCTCCCGTGCCAGTTTCATGGCCTCCAACACGAGCATTGCCGATGCGCCGGATTCTGCGAAACCGGGGTCGTAAGTAGGGATGAGGTAGTACATGTACCGGTTATCCCACACCAGGAAAGCGGCTGCGTAGGGTTGCCCTTCCGCATTGCAGATACTGATAATCGCGCATTGCTTGTTGCGTCTGGCTTTGCGCTCCAGTACTAACAGGAATTCGCGTGTGTAGGAGCAATGACGCTTGCGCATCTCCAGACAACGGGAGTGAAAACGCCAGAAGGCCTCAATATCCATCGAGCGGTCGGCACGTAATCCTAAAGCTTTCTGTAACTGCCGGCGTTTGTTCTTGCTGAACGAAGCGATGAGCGTGTCCATGTCACTCAGATCTTCGACGCGATAGGTGACACGCTCTCTGGTCTTGAATCCAAGGCCCTGCAAGGCCTCCACGCAAAGGCTTCCCGGGATATACTGCTGGTAGTAATAGGCCAAACCCATTCCATCCAGTTGCTCTTTGAACTGGCGACATACTTCGGCTGTTTTCCATCGGTCGCCTGTCACTTCGGGAGTAACCCATATACCGCCGGATTGCGACATAGGCGGCATCAGGATATAGCGGAACCAGGCACGTTTGCGAAGGAGATAGGGCATCACACCGAGAATCCGGTGCTGCTCATCTTCCGCAAACAGCACATCCCACTCCTTACCGGCACAAACGGCATCCATCCACCACGGTTGCATGGAGATGGGAAGGTATTCCTGCGTGGCTACCCATTCGGTATAGCGTTCTTTGTTAGTCATTAGAAGATATCGTTAAAATCCGTAGATTCCGTCATTGGTGCTTCTTCGGCAGCCCCTTCTTCCTCGTTGTTGATGCGCAATCCGTCATTACGTCTGTATTGCTCGGGACGGTAGAGAATCTGAATATTCTCGGCAATAACCTCCGTCTTACGTCTGATCTGTCCGTCTTTTTCCCATGCACGTGTTTTGAGTTTGCCCTCTACGTACACTTTCATACTCTTGCGCAGGTTCTGCTGTGCCCACTCGGCCAAGTTACGCCAGAGCACGATAGAGTGCCATTCGGTCACATCCGGCACTTGTGTGCCGTTTTGCATTACATAACCGCGTTCTGTAGTAGCCAAATTGAAATTTGCAATTGCTACGCCTCTGTCCAAGTAACGTACTTCGGGATCTGCACCTACGTTACCAATTAAAATCACTTTGTTTACGCTTGACATAAAACCATCTACGATTTAAATAGTTACCATTTTGTTTTTCTCGGGTTTCAAAAACCTTTTGGGCTGCAAAGTTACAACTTTTTTGGCATATATGCAATAGTCTGAGCGATTTTTGCAAAAATATTTGCACAATTGTATTTTTTTTTGTATCTTTGCAGCCGGTTTTGTTAAATATCAAATACACCATACAATGAAACACACAATGAAGTATCTGGTAGCGGCCCTGCTGATGGTAGCGGTTGCTGCCAAGGCACAGGGGCAGGGGCAATATGTTCGCTGCGTTGCATTCTACAATTTGGAGAACCTCTTTGACACCATTCATGACGAGGGGAAGAACGACTATGAGTACCTGCCGGACGGAGGTATGAAGTGGACGTCGATGAAGTATGAGAACAAGATTAAGAACATGGCGTATGCCGTTTCTCAGCTTGGTACGGATGTCGATCCGCGCGGTGCGGCTTGTATCGGTGTGGCGGAGGTAGAGAATATCGGATGTTTGTACGACTTGTGTGCGGAGGCGAACAGCAAGTACGGTCGTCGTCTGAAGCCTATTCTGATAGAGGGTCCGGACCGTCGTGGTGTGGATGTGGGCTTTTTGTATGACACCGTGTTGTTCAAGCCGAGTAAGGTACACGGATATGAGTTGAAAGCGCATTATGCCGATGGCGGTGAGATCAAGACTCGTCTGCAGTTATGCGTATCGGGTTATCTGCTGCCGGAAACCGGCAATGGAGAACGCTTCGGAATGGAGAAGATCCATATTATCACGAACCACTGGCCGAGTCGTTACGGAGGAGAGTTGGCGAGTCGTCCGGGGCGTGACACGGCTGCAATGCTGTGCAAGAGTATCTGCGATTCGATATACCTGAAGGAGCCGAAAGCAAAAATTGTGATTATGGGTGACTTGAACGATGACCCGTATAATCATAGTTGCAAAGAGGTACTGAAGGCACGCAAGCATCGTGAGGAGGTAGAGCCGCACGGCTTTTTCAATACGATGTGGCAGATGTTGGATCGCGGTATCGGTTCATTGGCATACAACGGCAGTTGGAATCTGTTTGACCAGATTATCATTAGCGAACCGCTGATGAACGAGACCTTGGAGTCCGGCAAATGGACCTATTGGAAGGCGCAGATCTTCAATAAACCGTTCTTGACCGTTCAAGAAGGTAAAGACAAAGGTACCCCGTTCCGTACCACCAAAGGCGGTGTTTGGCAGAACGGGTATGGAGACCACTATCCGACAATGATTTATCTGATAAGGAAGAAATAGTATGGCATTACAGTTAAGAAGAGATACAACGCCGATACGGATGCGTAACTACGGACGTATTGTGCAAGATATGACCGCCTATGCGGCGAAGATGGAGCCGGGTCTGGAGCGTGATTCTCTGGAGGTATATATCGCTCATTGCATGCGGCAACGTAATATGTTGTGGAATAGAGATCAGGAGTCCGGCGTGCAACGTATTCGCGAAGATATTATGCGCTTGTCCGAAGGTAAACTGCGTTGCGAGTCACAGGCTTTTGAGCGTTTTTTGTCACAACCGAATACGGCATTGACTGCGCAAAAGAAGAAGAAAAAATAAGCAATCAGGGATATGGAAGAATCCAAACAATTTAAGATCTTCGCCGGTTCGAAAGGCGAGGCTTTGGCACAAGGTATCTGTGCTGAGTTGGGTTGCGAGTTGGGAAAACTGCGTATTGACCGTTTCTCGGACGGTGAGTTCTGTACTTACTTTGAGGAATCGGTTCGTGGTCAATCAGTCTATCTGGTGCAATCGACTTGCCCGAGCAGTGACAACCTGATGGAGTTGCTGCTGATGATTGATGCTGCCAAGCGTGCCAGTGCGGCGAAAGTGATTGCGGTCATCCCGTATTTCGGTTGGGCGCGTCAGGACCGCAAAGACAAACCGCGTGTGTCGATCGGGGCTAAGGTGGTAGCGAACATGTTACAGACAGCCGGAGCGGATCGTGTCATTACAGTGGATCTGCATGCAGACCAGATACAGGGGTTCTTTGATATACCGGTAGATCATATCTACGGTTCCAATGTGTTGGCACCGTATATCGCCAACTTGAATCTGAAGAAACTGATTGTGGCATCGCCGGATGTGGGTGGTTCCAAACGGGCATCTAACTTCGCCAAGAAGTTGCATGTGATGACCGATCGTGAAGTGCCGATGGTGATCTGCTATAAGAATCGTCCGGACTTTAACAAAGTGTCGGAGATTCGTGTGTTAGGAGATGTGTACGGTAAGGATGTGGTGCTTTACGACGATATCGCCGATACGGCAGGTACTTTATGCAAAGCGGCAGAAGTGATGAAAGAAGGAGGAGCCAAGTCGGTTCGGGCAGTGGTGACACACGGCGTACTGAGCGGAGAGGCATGTAAGCGCATTGAGGAATCGGTACTGGAAGAACTGGTATGCACCGATTCGATTCCGTTTGATCCGTCTCGTTGCTCCAAACTGCATGTAGAGAGTCTGGCAGTACCTATTGCACAAACGATTCGTGCGATTCAGAACCACACTTCCGTCAGTGAAACCAATATAAGATAAATGAAATCCTTCGTAAATATATCCTTCGTAAATAAATCGTACATCGTACTTTTGTCCTTCGTACTTCTGACGGCTTGCGGTAAGAAGCCGGTCGTTGTTGACCGTCCTGCTTTTTGTGCAGATAGTGCGTACGTGTATATCGAGAAACAGATGGCTTTTGGACCGCGTGTGCCGAATGGTGCTTCCCATATGCAATGTGCGGTCTGGTTGATTGAACAATTGCGTGCTTTTGGCGCAGAGGTCGAATTGCAGAAAGGGATGATGCCGGATTATCGCGGTAACAATCAGCAGATATATAACATCATCGGACATTTCTATACGCCGCAGACGGCTTCACGGCCCCGTATCCTCTTAGGCGCACATTACGATACCCGTCCTTGGTGTGACGAAGAAGCGAACTACGCGGATCGGTTCTATAACGTACCCGGCGCCAACGACGGTGCCAGTGGGGTAGGTGTATTGCTGGAAGTGGCAAGACAGTTAGGATTGCAGATGGCAGATTCGAGTTTCCGTACACCGGTGGATATTGTCTTCTTCGATTGCGAAGATATGGGTACACCCGCATTCTATACGGGTCAGGAACGCGAAGACACCTGGTGCCTGGGTTCCCAATTATGGGCAACGAACTATGCTCAGCAAATTGCCGATAACCCATCTCCGGTCTCCAATTACCAATATGGCATCGTGCTGGATATGGTAGGAGCACCCAATGCCGTTTTCCCAAAAGAACTGTTCTCGATGCAGTATGCCCAGAACTACCAAGAGCAGATATGGCGCAGTGCCGCTAAGTTAGGATACGGTTCCTTATTCTCCACCACGCGTTCGTATCATATCACCGATGACCATTATTATGTGAATGAGATCGCCGGTATCCCGTGTGTGGATGTGATTCATTATGACATGCGTTCGTCCGGTTTTCCGAACTGGTGGCACACGCGTAATGATGACATATCGAATATATCCAAAGCAACGCTGCAGGCAGTAGGCGAAGTCGTGATGTATCAACTATAAAATTCTATCTTTACCATAGGATAACCATAGGATACCCATAGGATAACGGGAAATAGGCACTTTTTACTATATATACATAGTATATATATATTAAAGTAGGACAAATGTCAAATTGCAAATGTCAAAACTGTTAGAAATAATCAATCTACATGCCTCGATAGGCGGCAAAGAAATACTCAAAGGCGTTAACCTTGTGATCAATGAAGGCGAGGTGCATGCTATCATGGGTCCCAACGGCGCCGGTAAATCAACACTCAGTGCCGTATTGACCGGTAATCCGGCTTATGAAGTGACACAAGGCGAAGTGTATCTGCGTGGCGAGAACCTGTTGGCGATGGCACCGGAGGTTCGTGCGCGTGCGGGCGTGTTCCTTAGTTTTCAATATCCCGTCGAGATTCCCGGCGTGAGTATGACCAATTTTATGCGAACGGCCTTGAATGCAAAACGGGCGTATGAAGGGAAAGAAGCGCTTTCCGCCAAGGAGTTTCTGGCGCTGATGAGGGAGAAGAAACGGCTACTGGAGTTGCCGGACAAACTGAACAACCGTTCGGTCAATGAAGGATTCTCCGGAGGAGAGAAGAAGAAAAATGAGATCTTCCAGATGGCGATGTTGGAACCCTGTTTGTCTATTCTGGACGAGACGGATAGCGGTCTGGATATCGATGCCTTGCGTGTTGTGGCGGAAGGAGTCAATCGTCTGAAGACCCCGCATAATGCTTCTATTGTCATTACCCACTATCAGCGTCTGTTGGACTATATCGTGCCGGATTTTGTGCATGTGCTGGCCGATGGACGAATTGTAAAAACAGGCGACAAGACCCTTGCACTCGAACTCGAAGAACATGGATACGATGGTATTGCATAAAGGCGAGGTGTTTGAACACGTGTTTGTCAACGAACAGGTCAACTTGCATATCGAACAAGAGACTGGTTCGAAGGTGAAGGTCGTGGTGGTGAATGTATCTATAGATCCTGGAGGCACTAGAGACACTAGAAATTCTATTTTCATAGACCAGCTCGGTGAAGGTTGTGAGACCGAGATCTATGCCTTGGCATACCTGCATGGAGAGGAGCGTGTGACGACAGAGACGCATGTACGGCATGCCATAGGAGGCGGTTCTTCGAATCAGTTGATTAAGTTCGTGCTGGACGATAATGCCCAAGGACATTTCATAGGCGACCTCAAGATCGCCCAAGACGCGCAACAGGCAGAGGCGCATCAGACCAATCGGAACCTGCTGTTAAGCGAGACGGCAGAGATGCGTACGCAGCCGCAGTTGGAGATCTATGCAGACGATGTGAAAGCGACGCATGGCGCTTCTACGGGGCAGTTGGACGAGTCGGCGCTGTTCTATATGCAGCAACGCGGAATAGACAAACAAAAAGCGCGCCAACTGTTGGTAGGCGCGTTTATGCGGGAAGTGTTGGATAAAATCCCTAACGCTCTCATCCCTGATTCCCTAACTCCTTTACTGAACGCGATTGATGGCGTAGTCGAGTAGATCCAACAGACTCTTTTTCTCAGCGCAGTCACGGAAAACCGATAAGGCTTCTGTGGCTTGTTTTTTATAATCCAGCATCAGTTGTACGGCATATTCGTCGCCATGGAAACGAAGCACGAAGGCTTTGATCTCCTGTAGTGCTTTTTCTGTATCCAGCGTCTCACTGTGTGCCGCTAACAGTTCTCCCAATTCGCGGATATGTTCCGCTTCGTCTTGCGGTGCCCGGCGTAAAGCTTCAATGAGCGGTAACGTCACTTTGCCGTCCCTGAGATCACTCATGGTAGGTTTACCGATCTCTTCGAGGTCGCTATAATCGAAGATATCATCTTTGATCTGAAAACAAAGTCCTAATAACCGACCGTATTCGCGCAAGGCAGTGCGTTGACGGAGCGTACAACCGGCACTCTCCGCCCCCGCTTCTGCGCAGGCTTGAAAGAGTTGGGCGGTCTTTTGTTCGATCACTTTGAAATAGCGTTCTTCATCGATCCACATGCTTTGTCCTACATGCAGTTGTACCATCTCTCCGCTGCTGAGGCTTTTGCCTAAGTGCGACACGATCTCGAGAATACGGATATTACGCACTTCGGCGACCAACCCGATCACTTTGGCCAGCATATAGTCGCCGATGAGTACCGCCACTTTATTGGTCCATTTGACATGCACGGCGGGAACTCCCCGTCGGGTGTCCGAACTGTCCACTACATCGTCATGAACCAAACTGGCGGTGTGCAGCAACTCCAAAGCCACTGCCGAACGAAGGGTCTTTTCGGTGACAGGGTTACATAGTTGTGCGCTGAGTAATACCAATAAAGGGCGTAACTGTTTGCCACGTCGCGAACCGACATAATGCAGTACTTCCTGCTGCAGTTTATTGTCCGCCCGCAGCGAGGTCTCCATCATTCGCTCATACTGCTTCCATTCCGCCTCGATAGGTTTGCGTATCTCTGCTATTGTTGCCATATTCTTGTTGTTCTGTCAAATTGATTATTGCCAATGCGGTCATCGCTTCTACTACCGGTACGGCACGCACCGCCACACAGGCGTCGTGCCTACCTTTGACCCCTGCTTTGGGAGTGGAAGGGGTAGGTTTGAATACACAACGGAAGACGATCTCGGAACCATCGCTGATACCGCCCGATATACCTCCGGAGATGGCATTGATGGCACTGCCGGCTTGCGTCACGCCGCCAAAACCGGTACCGTACTCGAATCCCTTGCAGGCATTGATACTCATAATAGCAAAAGCCAGATGGGCCTGCAGTTTGTCGAACACCGGTTCTCCTACTCCTACCGGCATACCGTTGATACGACACTCGATGATACCTCCGATGGAATCACCGTCTTGCTGATAGGCAGCGATCGTATCCGCATAACGAGCCGGATCGGTCTCAGTGCCCACTTGTATCAACTCGGCATGGATAGTGATACCTCGTTGCGCTAACTGCTGTTTGGCAATGCAACCGGCTACTACCCGTCCTGCTGTCTCTCGTGCCGAAGCTCTGCCGCCTCCACGCCAATCACGAATACCGTATTTGAGTTCATACACCTTATCGGCATGTCCCACACGGTAAGTGTGCCGGAGCCATTCGTAGTCTTCCGGCCGGGCGTCTTTATTCCGTATGATAAAAGCAATCGGCGTTCCCAATGTAATTAAGTCTGTGCTCTGTGTTCCGTCAGCGCAGCGGTCTGTATTCTCGATAACGCCGCTGAGCCACTCGACTTCGTCGGGTTCCTTCATTGCTCGCGAAGATACTCCCTCTCTTCGGGAGAGGGGAGGGGTGAGGCTTCTTCCGGCACGACGATCCAATTCCTCACGAATCATATCGAGATCGATATGCAGTCCTGCCGGTACACCGTCCAACACACCTCCGACAGCCGCTCCATGCGACTCGCCGAAACCGGTAAATGTCCAATTTTCTCCAAATGAACTCATAATTGACTGCAAAAGTACTAAAATATTTGCATATATGCAAAAAATTGTGAAAAATAATCGTATTTATTTGTATAAATAGAAATTTTTCAGTAACTTTGCACCAAATTTGTGTTATGATGAAAAAATTATTTAGTATATTCGCGTTGATAGGTGTTGTGGCTGTCCATGCGCAGCAATTGCCGAATGCGCATTTTGAGAGTTGGCCTCGTTCGTATAACGGAGATTTGCAACCGGCGGCTTGGAATGGTTCGAATGTGTCACAGATCGGGCTTAAGTTCACTTTCCTTTATCAGAAACCGGGCAGGTCGGGTTATTGTATGTACATTGCAGATCGTACCGTAGGCGCTTTGGGTATCACCGAAGTGGGGCCAGGCTATGTGACGCTGGGTCAACCTTGGCAGTATCTGAAGGGTTTGAGTGTGAAGAGTGCGACTGCCGGTACGGAAGGCGGTATCGCATGGAAACATCGTCCGGACACAATGTCGGTTTGGATCAAACGAACGGGTGATCATACGGCAGAGGAAGATTTTCACCTGCTCTATTATGCTTGGACAGGTACGGCGAAAAGCAGTCAGTATAAGAACAAAGCTACCAAATGTACGTCCACAGAGCGTATCAACGAAGAGAGTGACGTGCGTTCGGCTACGGACGGCAACGAGTGCGGTATTGACCAACCGGCTACACAGATTGCGGAAGGATGGTACCGGGCGCGTGCCAAATATAGTAACTGGGTGCAGATCAAAGTGCCGATTTTGTATATGAACGATGCCAAGCCGACGATGTGTAATGTCATCTTCTCGGCGGGTAACTATCCGGCTTTCCGTGCGAACTACGGCCTCTATGCCGGTAACGCTTTGTGGATTGATGATGTGGAGTTGATCTATTCGTCCCGTATTGACAAACTGACGATCGACGGTGTGGCATGGGAAGAGTTCAACCCCGATACGAATGCCGTGCAGACCTATCGTATAGGTAAGAAGGATACGCGAACCTCTTTCGCCTTCGCCGGTTTCCGGGGAATCGGTTCTTTGACGAACATCAAGAACCAGACGGCGTCTTTTGGCGGACGTAAGTTGGATAACCAGGAGATGGTAGTGGTGCCCGGCGTGGTGAACGGTAAACCATGGACCATCACCGTGACGGCGGAGGATGGCAGTTCTACGCATACCTACAAGATAAAAATCGTGCGATAAGCGTGTTGTTGGAAGCATTACATACCGTTGATTGGATACAAATAGGAGTACTGGGACTGCTGTTCTTGCTGCAGTTCTATTGGTATGTCCGATACCTTGCTGCTCCTGCGCGAAGGATGCGAAAAGAGAGCAAGTATCCCATCGCCAATGACCCGTCACTCGTCACCGAAGGTGTGTCCGTTATCCTTTGCGCGCATAACGAGCGTGAGAACCTATCGAACTACCTGCAATCTTTGCTTACGCAAGATTATCCGACATACGAAGTGATCGTGGTGGATGATGGTTCGGAAGATGATACACGTGCAATCGTCGAGCGTTATATGGTGCGGGATTCCCGTTTGCATATGACGTTCGTGCCTTATGGGGCAAGGGTGGGGTCCACGAAAAAACTGGCATTGACCTTAGCTGCCAAAGCGGCGCAGTATGATTATCTGTTGTTGACAGACGCCGACTGTGTGCCGGAGAGCAATCAATGGATACGGCAGATGATGAAGGGCTTCCAACCGGGAATCGACATCGTGCTGGGCTTCGGACCTTATTTTGCAGAAGAAGGACATATCAATCGCCTGGTGCGGTTTGACACTTTGTTCAACGGTCTCCATTATCTGGGGGCAGCGATATGCAAACATCCCTATATGGGAGTTGGTAGAAACTTGGCGTACCGTAAGTCTTTGTTCTTCGAGTCCGGCGGTTTCACGCATATGATGATGAATAAATCCGGAGACGATGACCTCTTTATAAACCATGTGGCTACCAAGACAAATACAGCGGTGGCGGTGAACCCGAAAGCCTATACTTGGTCTTTAACCAAGCATACCTTCAATGAGTGGTGGCAGCAGAAACGGCGTCATTTGTCCGTTTCACCGAGCTATAAACCCGTAACGAAATTCCGTCTGACGCTCGAACCCCTGACAAGAGGTTTGTTCTACGCAGCGGTTTTAGGAATTATTATTTTCCAATTACCAATCACCAATAACAAATTACCAATACCGCTGCTGGCAGCGGTCGCTCTCTTCCTCTTGCGTTGGATCATCCAAACGGCAATCATCAATGTGTCGGCACGCAGGATGGGACAAAAGCGGTTTAACATGTTCAGTATCCTGTGGTTCGATATCACGCTTCCCCTAGTCAACCTCTGGATGTTGATCGTTCCTAGGAAGTACAAATGGAAAAATGGCTGAATCGTACATCGTAAATTATATACATTATGGCAGAAAATCAATTGAAAATCAACATTGCTCCTGACAAACAGCAGGGCGTGTTCGCAAACTTAGCGCTTATCGCGCATACTCCTACGGAGTTCGTGTTTGACTTCGCACAACTGATGCCCGGCGTGCCGCAGGCAAACGTAGTAACACGTGTGGTGGTTACTCCGGATCAAGCGAAGAAATTCTTAGGCGCTTTGCAAAATAATATCGGTCAGTACGAGCAGAAGTTCGGTACCATCCAACCCGTTGGAGGACCGGTACACGGCAGTACATTACCATTAACTTTTACAGGAGGTGAAGCATGAAAATATTCCCGGCTTCGCAGTTAATCATCAATGCGGATGGTTCTGCATTTCATTTGCATCTGAAACCCGAGTTCCTGGCTGATAAGGTTATTCTTGTCGGCGATCAGGACCGTGTGAACATGGTAGCATCCTTCTTCGACGAAGGGTCTATTGAGTGCGACGTTCAGAGTCGTGAGTTCCACACCATCACCGGTAAGTTCCAGGGCAAGCGTATCTCTTGTATCTCTACCGGTATCGGAACCGACAACTGCGATATCGTCATGAATGAGATTGACGCACTCGCTAACATCGATTTCGCTACCCGCACCGAAAAGGCTCAGAAGCGTTGTCTCGATATCGTGCGTATCGGTACTTGCGGCGGTATGCAGGAGGATATCCCTCTGGGTACATTCCTCGTTTCGCAGAAGTCCATCGGTTTTGACGGTGTGCTTGCTTTCTATGAGGACCGCGACAAGATTGCCGACCTCGGCTTTGAGAAGGCTTTCGTGGAGTTCACCGGCTATCCCGCCAAAGCCGCTGTGCCCTATGTAGTAGCCGCTAACCCGGAACTCGTGGACCGTATCGCCAAGGATGATATGATGCGCGGTTGCACCATAGCCGCCAATGGTTTCTACGGTCCGCAGGGACGCGTGCTGCGTGTCGGTCTCGCTGTGCCGGACATCAACGAAAAGATCTCCGCTTTCCGCTATGAAGGACAGCGTATCACCAACTACGAGATGGAAGGATCTTGTATAGCCGGTTTGGCGCTTCATATGGGGCACCACGCAATGACTGTTTGTTGCGTCATCGCGCAGCGTAAAATCGAAGCGGCGAACACCGATTATAAACCGCGTATCAAGGAACTGGTACGCACTGTACTTGAACGTATTTAAAATTACCAATGACCAATTACAAATTACCAATATTGTTGATTTTGATAGCCCTCTTTTGTGGCTGTCAGAAACAACAATCCTCTTTCCAATACAACGTGGATAAGTTCTATGACTTGGAGATCCTCCGATACGACGTGCCGGAGTTTGAGAGCCTGACGTTGCAGCAGAAATCGCTGCTCTATTGCTTAAGTGAAGCCGCTTTGTGGGGACGTGACATCTTGTTCGACCAGAACGGTCGTTATAACCTACGTATCCGTCGTGCGTGCGAAGAACTGTATCTCGAAATGTCAAATGACCAATCACAAATGACAAATGAGGAGTTTGAGAAATTTGAGAAATATCTCAAACGAATCTGGTTCTCCAATGGTATTCATCATCATTATTCGGAGGATAAGTTCTTGCCCGAATTCGACCAATCTTGGTTCGAATCTGCGTGTGAACAAGCCGGCGTGGAGTACGATGCTGCTATCCTGCCTGTGATGTTCGATCCGAATGTGATGCCCAAACGAATGACCGCTGAGAACGGCGTGGATCTGGTGGCTAACTCTGCCGGTAACTACTACGGAGAAGGTGTCACACAGGCGGAGGCGGAGAAGTGGTATGCTGCGCATAAAGATGACAGTCCTGAACCGCTGTGGATAGGTCTCAATAGCCAACTGGTCAAGAACGAGAAGGGTGAGATCGAAGAGCGTGTTTATAAAGTGGGCGGTCTCTACGGCGAAGCTCTCGAAGAAGTTGTGTTCTGGCTCAAAGAGGCGCTTAAGTATGTGGAGAACGATGCCCAACGTTTGGCGATTGAGAAGATGATTGCCTTCAATGAGACAGGTGACCTCAAACTCTTCAACGAGTACTGCATTGCGTGGGTGAAAGACCTCGACAGCCGTGTGGACTTTGTCAACGGTTTCACGGAAACCTATTCCGATCCGCTGGGTATCACCGGTACATGGGAGTCGATGGTGAACTTCAAAGATCTCGCAGCTACCAAACGTACGCAACTTATTTCGGACAATGCACAATGGTTTGAGGATCACTCGACGACCGATCCCAAATACAAGAAAGAAGAAGTGAAGGGTGTCACCGCCAAAGTCATCACCGCCGCTATCTTAGCCGGTGACTGCTATCCGGCTACGCCTATCGGTATCAACCTGCCGAACGCCAACTGGATCCGTAAAGAGTACGGTTCCAAGTCCGTTACCATCGACAACCTGATGCACGCTTACAACGAGGCAGCCAAGGGCAACGGTTTCAACGAAGAGTTCATGATCGACGATGAGATCCGTAGCCTCTATGAGAAATACGGAGCCCTCTGTGGCGACTTGCATACCGACCTGCACGAGTGTGTCGGTCACGGTTCCGGTAAACTGATGCCGGGTGTTACCAAAGACGCCCTCAAAGAGCACGCGTCGACGATCGAAGAGGCACGTGCCGACTTGTTCGGTCTGTACTATCTGGCTGATCCGAAATTGGTTGAACTGGGCCTGCTGCCGAACGCTGAGGCTTACAAAGCCGGTTATTACCAGCAGATGATGAACGGTCTGATGACGCAGTTGGTTCGTATCGAGCCGGGTAAGGATATCGAAGAAGCACATATGCGTAACCGTCAACTCATCGCCAACTGGTGTTATGCACACGCGAATGGTGAGATGGAGATCATCGAACGCGACGGCAAGCACTACCTGCAGATCAATGACTATGAAGGCGTACGTCGTCTGTATGGAGAACTGCTGGCAGAGATCCAACGGATCACTTCGGAAGGTGACTATGCGGCAGCCAAAGAGATGGTGGAGACCTATGCGGTGAAGGTCAACCAAGATCTGCACAAAGAGGTTTTGGAACGTTATAAGAAACTCAATTTGGCGCCTTACAAAGGATTTGTGAACCCCGTCTATCGCGTAGAGCGCAATGCCGATGGTGAGATATCCGACGTCAAACTCGACTTCACGGAAGGATACATCGAGCAACATCTGCGTTACTCCCGTGACTATAGTCCGCTACCGAGTGTCAATTAAACTGCCTATTTCAAAGAGTATTGCCAACAGGATACTGTTGTTGCAGGCTATCCATGGAGATCCGCTTATGCGGGTCTCTTCGGATATGCCGGACGATGTAATCCTGCTCCACGATGCTCTCCAACAAATCAGGGATGTATATGGCGTACCCGGCTCCCTCCCTTCGGGGAGGGCTGGGGTAGGCTTATCTCTTTACCTCAAGAACTGCGGCACGGCGTTGCGGTTCTTGCAAGTGCATCTTGCGAAATGCTATCCCGGCGCACCGATTACGCTTACCGGCGATCCGCGACTCATGGAGCGCGACGGCAAGCCCACCACCCAAACGACCTCCGCTCTCATCCTCCACGGCGAAGACATTCCCGTTGCCGAAAACGAATCGCCGTATATCACGATGTCTCGCCGCATTAAAGAGCGGTATGAGGCGCAAAACTCCCTTCCTTTTAGGGAAGGGGTGGGGTTAGGCTTCCTGATTGAAGCGGATTGGAGTAGTGCCGCTTTCTGGTACGAGTATATCGCGATCCATGGAGGCGAGTTGATCTTAGAGGGACTCCGGGAAGATAGTCTGCAGGGCGATAAAATTGTCGCCGTCATCTATGCTGAACATTTTGGCGTACAAACCTCCTTCACCTCCGAAGGCGCTGTAATCAGATCTGTCAGTCCGCAGGACGGTCTGTCAGCGAAGCGGTCTGTCAGTGAAACGGTCTGTCAGTCGAAGACGGTCTCAATTGATTTCGTCAATTGCATTGACCTATACCCGGCGGTAGCCCTTACTTGTGAGCGCTTGGGCATCACCCTGCAAGCAATGGGTATAGAACGCCTTCGTTTTAAGGAATCGGATCGTATCGAAGCGGTACAGAAACACGAAGTGCGTAATGACCACCGAATGGCGATGGCGCTCATGTGTGCGGACTATCCGGTGTCCGAAGAAGAACAGGCATGTATCGCCAAGAGTTATCCGACTTTTGTGGAACAATTTACACATTGCCTATGACCATTGCTCATATCACTCCCATACGCGGCGTTAATGACGATAATTTGGGCAAAAAGCATGCCTTGTCCAAACTGATCCATGCGACTACGGCGGATTATGTCTGGCTCCACGACGATGATGTGGTGTGGCCGAAGGCCGTCAATAATTGTCAATTGTCAATTGTCAATTGTCAATTTGATTTGATTATCCTTCCTTTAAAAATGGAGAGTGAGCATTCGTCTCCCTCTTTATTGGAAAGCTTGCAGATTGCCGAATATGCAGCGATACAGGAGATCACGATGGCTTATGCCAAAGCGGGTAGGGCGGTCATGTGTTCAGGGGCGAACCTGATTGTGCGTCGGGACGTGTGGTTGGCGTGCGAAGCGGAACTGCACCCGGAGATTCCTTCCGGCGATGATATGTTCCTACTCGAAGCGGTGAAAAGGCATGGCTATAAAATAGGGGTCATAGATGAACCCGATTACACCGCCATCGTGCGTCCTCATACTTCCTTACGCGCACTCTTCCTTCAACGTACACGTTGGGCGGGGAAGGCACCGCATTATACCGATCCGGATATCCTCCGCTGCGGGAGATTAGTGGTATTAGCGAATAGCATTCAGTTCTTTTTCCTGCCGTTCCTGCTCATCAAATATCCCATCGAGTATGCGCTCATTCTAAAAAGAGAACCACAAACACGATGGTTTGTGGCCCTACTTTTGGAATTGATATATCCCTATTATATGCTTGCCTGTTTGTTCGGCGGCCTATTCCGTCGGAATAACTGGTAAATTCTTTCTTATACCACTCCGCTGAAGCCCATGAAGGCCATGGCAAGCAGACCTGCTGTCAACAATGCGATAGGTGTGCCTTTCATTGCTTTCGGCACTTTGGCTAATGCCAGTTGTTCACGAATACCGGCGAATAACACCAGTGCCAATGCAAAACCTATTGCGGTTGCGAATGCAAAGAGCGTACCGGTCAGCAGGTTGGCGCTCAGATGATCCGGCAGACTTGCCAGCAGTTTTTTCTCATCTGCTACGATCAATGCTACACCCAGGATACAGCAGTTGGTGGTGATCAGCGGCAGGAAGACACCCAGTGCCTGATAAAGCGCCGGACTCACTTTCTTGAGCATAATCTCAATCATCTGCACAAGAGCGGCAATGACGAGGATGAACAGAATGGTCTGTAAAAACTCCACATGCCACATCACCAATAACTTCTGCAGCAGGAAAGTCACAATCGTTGCTACCGTCAGCACGAACGTAACGGCTGCACCCATACCCAGTGCGGTGTCAATCTTCTTACTTACTCCCAGGAACGGACAGATACCGAGGAATTGACTCAATACGATATTGTTAACAAATATCGCAGAGATAAATATCAGAAAATATGCCATATTACTTCTTCATTAATTTGTTAACAATAGCCATCAGATAAGCCAGTGCGATGAACGCACCCGGTGCCAGCACGAAGATCAGAGTCGTGTAAGTGCTATCATATATCTGTGTGCCGAAGATCTTACCGGCTCCCAATATTTCACGGATAGCGCCTAACAGGGTTAGAGCCAAGGTGAAACCAAGTCCCATACCCAGACCATCCAGTGCGCTGAGGCCTACGCTGTTCTTGGCAGCAAAAGCTTCCGCACGACCCAGTACGATACAGTTTACTACAATCAGCGGAATGAACAGACCCAGCACTTCGTAGATAGCCGGCAGGTAAGCCTGCATGGCCAGTTGAACCATCGTTACGAAGGTTGCGATTACCACGATGAACGCTGGAATACGTACCTTATCGGGAATCAGATTCTTCAGTAACGATATCACGATATTCGAGCAAACAAGCACGAAAAGGGTAGCCAGACCCATTGACATACCATTGAGAGCACTGGTGGTAGTGGCCAGCGTCGGACACATACCCAGTACCAGTACAAAGGTCGGGTTCTCTTTGAGAAGACCGTTCGTCAGTGTTTGTAATCCCTTACTCATCTTTTACCTCCGTTTCTTCTTTTTGTACATGTATTTGACTTGCACTGGTTACCGTCTCAACGGGTTGACCTTCTTCCTTCGGTTGCAAGGCTGTATAAGCTACGTTAATCGCCTTGAGGAAGGCCTTGCTGGAAATTGTTGCTGCGGTAATGGCATCTACATCGCCTCCTGCCTTGCTTACAGCCAGTGTTCCGGCTTGGCGATGAAGGATGTTCTGATGACCGGCATCGGTCTTGAACCAATCTTTGATCTTATCTCCCAGACCCGGTGTCTCTTGATGCTTCAGTACTTGATAATCGATGATCACACCGTTCGGATCAAAACCGACCATGATCTCTTGCGGACCACCAAAACCGTTTCCGGTTGTCTGTACGGCAGCGCCGATATAGAGCGAGTCACAGAAACAGGAATCGCTATATGCACGGTATATAACCACTTCAATATCTCCTTTGGCGTCCGGAATCGTCACGGTATCCGGAGCAGCAACTATCGCTCCCTCACCTCTGTTCGGCAGTACGTAGGAGATGGCTTGCTGCTGTTTCTCTGCTTCTTGCTTCTTGATATTCTCTTCGGTCAAACTGAAGACCGCTGCCAAGGCAGCTGCAGCAACCGAGGCGATAAGAACCAGACTCAGCACCATGTTCATAAATGTACTTTCTAATTTCTTCATAGCGTCTCCTCCTTATTTTTTAATTTCGCCGAAACGGGTCGGACGGAATTTATTCAACAATGGAACGACAGCGTTCATGATCAGGATGGCGAATGACATACCTTCCGGATAGTTACCCCACGTACGAATCACCATCATGATGAAACCGATACCGATACCGAAGAGGATCTTGCCTTTCGCTGTCATCGGACTCGTCACATAGTCAGTTGCCATAAAGAAAGCACCTAACATCAAACCACCGGTGAGCAGTTCGTATCCTACATAATGGCAGGTATCCATTCCTTCCGGCAGACCACCGAACCAACCCGTGCAGGCAGCGAACAAAGCCACGGTAGCGATGATACTAACGGGTATATGCCATGTGATAACACGGGTGCAGATCAAGAAGATACCGCCGATGATCAATGCTAAGGCACAAACCTCGCCGAGCGAGCCTCCCATGGCACCTAAGAGCGATTGCATCAAGTCCGGCAGGCTGTCAATAGATTGTGCTACATCGTTGGCGGCAGTGGTATTTGCATGCTCCTTTACGATATACTTGAGATAGTAAAGCGGAGTGGCACCCGTCCATGCGTCCACATGTGCCGGTTGAGGCCAAGTGGTCATCTGCGCCGGGAAGGAGATCAACAGGAATACACGACCCACCAGAGCGGGGTTGAAGGGGTTCTGACCCAAACCGCCGAAACTCATCTTACCGATACCGATGGCTACAACTGCACCAATCAGAATAATCCACCAATCGATGTTGGACGGTAAGTTGAAAGCCAGTAACAGACCGGTTAATACAGCGGACAGGTCTCCGATGGTCTGCTTGTGCTCTTTGAGCAAGAAGCGACTGATGAGCCACTCGGTGCATACACAGGCGCATACACTGATAGCCGCTGTGATCAGTGCTCCATAACCAAACTCCAACACCGATACCACGTAAGCCGGTAGCAGTGCCAGAATGACCAGAAGCATATTCCGGCGCACACTGTCACCACTATGCGCATGCGGCGCCGGAGCTACTATAAAACTTTTCATTTTATATTTTTAATTTGTGATTTGACATTTGTGATTTATTTTTTCTCAGCAGCGGCACGCTCACGAAGAATTGCACCCACCTTGGCTTTGCCAGGACGAATACCGTCGAGCAGACGGCGGTGTGCAGGACAAGCGAATACGCAGCATCCGCAATCGATACAATCCATAACGGCATGCTTCTCCATCTCATCATACATCTCCAGTTCGTTCAGACGTTGGAGCAGATAGGGCTCAAGACCCATCGGACAAGCCTGCACACACTTACTGCAACGGATGCAGTTCTCTTCCTCCGGACGAACGGATTCAGCTTCCGGTAAGAATAACAGACCGCTCAGACGTTTATTAGCCGGCATGCCTTCTGTATGATCCATCGCACGACCCATCATCGGACCACCGCCGATGATCTTACCCGTATCAACAGGAATACCGCCTGCCAGCGCAATCACTTCGTCAATCGGTGTACCGAAACGAACGGAGTAGTTACCCGGTTTTGTCACTTTCTTACCCGTCACGGTCATCACACGACTGATGAGCGGTTTGTTCTTCTGAACCGCCTCATATACCGCATAGATGGTAGCTACGTTATCTACGACTGCGCCAACCTCAATCGGCAGTGCTCCGCTCGGAACCTGACGACCGATACATGCGTCGATGAGTTGTTTCTCACCGCCTTGCGGATATCTCAATTTCAATGGCAGCACCTCAATGCCCAACTTGGTCTGTACCAACTTTGTCATGTGCTCGATCGCATCTTTCTTGTTGTTCTCGATACCGATGATGGCACGGTCCACACCCAAAGCACGTTTGAGGATCTCAATACCGATGACGATCTCATCGCCGTGCTCCAGCATCAACTGATGGTCACAGGTCAGGTACGGTTCACATTCCACACCGTTCACGATCAGCACTTCGGCTTTCTTGCCCGGAGGAGGCAGTAACTTGACATGCGTCGGAAAACAAGCACCACCCAAACCAACGATACCCGCAGCGGCAATCTTGTCGATAATCGCTTTGGGATCCAAGGTGCAGGAACGGATCAAATCCGGCGTGCGGTCGATCTCCGGCAACCATTCGTCCCCTTGCACGTCGATGAAGATGGCTTGTCCCGGAGCTCCCCATGCGTCTGTCCAATCACCGATCTTGGTTACCGTACCGCTTACCGGCGAACAGATGTTCGCACTCACGAATCCACCGGCCTTAGCCAGCAGTTCGCCTACTTTCACTTTATCTCCTTCTTTGACCACCGCTTGAGCCGGTGCACCGATATGCTGCACCAACGGAATAATCGCTTGCTTGGGCAGCGGGCACTCCGTAATCGGCCGGTGTGCGGAGAATTGTTTGTTATCTTGCGGATGAACTCCGCCTATCTTGAATGTTCTCATATCTTTCAAATTCAACTGTCCACGTTCAACATTTTTGTGCCCTGAGGGTCACATTCGGGAATACCGCCCTCGGGGTCGGCAACGCTTTGATCTTCGCAGCAATAACAGGGTCGAAGCCTTTCTTCTCTCCGCCTTCTGAAGGCTGATCGCTGACAGCTGATGTCTCTTCTGCCGGCGTCAGGATACGTTTGACATCCTCCATGGTCGGTTCTCCGCCTACCGGACAGGACAAACCGTCAATGCCTCCGGCCTTCACGCATGCCTCTGCGAAATTACGGCAACCTGCAAATCCGCATCCGCCGCAGTTGGCACCCGGCAATACCGCTTGCACCAAGTCAATACGGGGATCTTCCTCCACTTTAAAGAGCTGGCTGACATAGTACAGCAGTACTGCTGCCGTAAAAGCGGTCACGCTTAAAACTCCTACTGAAATCAGAATCAGATTCATGATTAATAAATTTAATAATGTATGTTAATAATTCTTTATATCCTTACAATTTACGAGCGGTGAACGTGAAATACTTGCGCAGCCGGTGCTTGAAGAGCGCCAGCAATAAGTAATAGAGCGCAATCGAACCCAGGGAGATACCTCCGATAATTGATTCGCCCCAAGGCGTGAACCGCAGCAATAGCAACATCAGTATCATCATGATAACGAACGGCAGGATATATGCCAAAAAGACCGCTTTCCATGCCAGATGTTCCTGTACTTGTACTTCCACACGGTCACCCGCCTGCATCGGCTCCAGCATCGTGACATCCATTTCTTTCTGCTGGTTCTCCGACGACAGACACATGCTCTGCGCCTTGCATGCCTGACATGCACTCGCCTGCACGATGGCTACGTGCGCCATCTTACCATCCGTGCTAAGCACTACTCCTTCATGTCGTATAATTTCGTCCATACTCATCAATAAGCCTGCAAAATTACAAATAATTTTTCATATACGCAAGCGCGTGCGCATATTTTTTATAAAAAAGTGCATTTTGTTGCGAAAAATACCCTTCTTTTGGCGTTCTGCTTTTTTCTTTCCGCTTTTTTTTGTACCTTTGTGCGCTATTTTGGTGGACTGTGTCCTAAATGGTACATGGTAAATGACTAAATGGTAACTATCTTTATGCCAAGAACAGTATCTAAATTGAAGAATGACACGAATGAGCGGGCGGCAGAACGGGCTATCCGTATTGAGAAACCCAAATGGTGGGATGTCGTCGTTCGTTTTCTGACGGCGCGTGAGACGCGAATGAGCATCGGTGTGCTGATGCTGCTGTTTGCGATCATCGCGCTCCTCTCCTATATCAGTTTCTTATTCACCGGTGCAGCGGATCAATCGGTGCTTGCTTTGCCGGGACATGCTGCCCAATGGGCACATCGGGCGGAGATCCATAACATGCTCGGCTTACCCGGTGCGCGCTTGGGTCGGTTCTTGATAGACGGATCATTCGGATTTGTGTCCGTGCTGTTGGTTTTGATGGTAGGTATCTACGCACTTCGTATTATGCATGTGCTCAAACAGATACGTGCTGTCAAACTGTTCTGCGGCGGTGTGTTCTGGGTACTATGGGGATCCATCGTACTGGGCTTTGCATACAATAGTTTCAACCTGCCCGGATTCTTCCGTTGGGGCGGTAAATTCGGTAGTGTGGCAGCTCAGTGGATGGTAGATTTTGTGCATCCTATCGGTACGATTCTTATCCTGGTAGCCGTATTGGTCATCTTCCTTATTGTCACCGATCCGCGTTTCATCGATCGTTGCAAAGCTTTCGGTGCGTGGATAGTTGCCAAATTGGCGCGCAAACCGAAAGAGCAAGAGGTTACGGACGATACAGTAGAGGAAACCGGCCTCACTATTGACATCCCGGTTGCGGAGCCTTCGGAGCCTTCGGAGCCATCGGAACCCTCGGAAAAATCCGATGATTCCGATGATATCACCTTCACCATCGATCCGATTGTAGAGGAAGAACCGACCGAAGAACCCTTGGAAGAACTGCCGGTGGTGGATGAGGAGAATGAACCGCTGGGCGATGCGCCGTTACCTCCCGAAGAGCCGGAAAAAACACCCGAAACGGACAAGTTGGAGATAGAGGATGTCAAAGAAGATGAACTCTACACCAAAGATCCGGATAAACTATTGGAGAAACTGGGTCCGTACGACCCGCGCAAAGATCTGGAGTTCTTTAAGTTTCCGAGTCTTAACCTGCTGAAGGTCTATGACAACGAAGCGGCTCCGGTGATCAACGAAGAAGAACAACGGGCTAACGGTGCCCGTATTGTCACGACTCTCCGTAACTATGGCATAGAAATTGATAGTATCAAAGCAACGGTAGGCCCTACCGTGACGCTCTATGAAATAGTGCCGAAGGCGGGTATTCGCGTAGCGAAGATCCAGGCATTGGAGAACGATATCATGATGTCCCTCTCTGCGACAGGAATCCGTATCATCGCCCCGATGCCGGGTAAAGGTACCATCGGTATTGAGGTGCCGAACGAGAAACCGCAAGTGGTTTCCATGCACTCGGTCATTGCCTCCAAACGATTCCAGGAGGAAAGCAAAATGCGCTTACCGATTGCGTATGGTCGAACCATTACCAACGAGGTCTTTATGTTCGACCTCGCCAAGACGCCGCACTTGTTGGTTGCCGGTGCTACCGGTACCGGTAAGTCCGTTGCCATCAACGCGATCATCACATCTTTGCTTTACAAGAAACACCCGGCGGAGTTGAAGCTTGTGATGGTCGATCCGAAGATGGTTGAGTTTGCTCCGTATAAACCGCTGCTCAAGCATTATCTGGCAGCGATGCCTGACACGGATCCCGAGCAGATTGTCATCACCGACTGCGACCGTGTTATCAACACGCTCAACTCGCTCGTCATTGAGATGGAGAACCGTTATAAGCTCCTAATGGATGCCGGTGTGCGTAACCTCGAAGACTATAATGATAAGTTCGTACGTCGTCGTCTGAACCCGAACAAACTGGTAGCGGACAGTCTGCATCACCAGTACCTGCCTTATATCGTCATCATCATCGATGAGTACGGTGACTTCATTATGCAGGCAGGCAAACAGGTGGAGACGCCTATCGCCCGTATCACGCAGAAAGCCCGTGCGGTCGGTATGCACATGATACTGGCAACCCAACGTCCGTCTGTCAACATCGTCACCGGTGTCATCAAGGCGAACATCCCGACCCGTATTGCCCTGCGTACGCAGTCTGTCATCGATAGCCGTACGGTGCTTGATGCCAAGGGAGCAGAGCAACTCATCGGTCGCGGAGACAGTCTCTATGCCGGAAACGCCTCTATCACACGTGTGCAGTGTGCCTTTGTCGATACGCCGGAGGTGGATGCTATCGTCGGACATATCGCCAAGCAGCAGAAGTTCCGTGAACCGTACCAGTTGCCGGAATACGTCGGAGAAGGAGGAGAAGGCGAAGCACTGGCTCCGGGTAGCGTAGATATGAAACGTCTCGATCCAATGTTTGCGGACGTGGCACGTTACGTAGTAACGAAGCAGGAAGGATCGACTTCCCGTCTCCAACGCGCCTTTGAAATCGGTTACAACCGTGCCGGCAAACTCTCCGACCAGCTCGAAGCCGCCGGTATCGTCGGTCCGAACAAAGGTCCCAAAGGTCGTGACGTGCTTATACAAGACCTCAGCCAGCTGGACCAACTGTTGGAAGAGCTTGGCGTTAGGTAGCCAAATCAGACTGGCGAGACACTAACGAGAGAGAATCGGGTAGGGGAAAAAACGAAGGCATAAAGGAACTAAATGCTATGCAAATGTTATCAATCATATTGACTGTCCTCAGTTCGTTTTTGGCGAATATGGAGACAAAGACGCTGCAGTCGGCTTTCACCGTGACCGTAGCGGAAGAGGTAAATGCACCGATGAATTTCCCCGGAGAGATTATTATGCAGGGGAGTAACTTCCGTCTGGAGATGATGGATATAGAGGCGGCGTACGACGGCAAGACGATGTATATGTATTCCGGCGAGACGGACGAACTGACGCTCTCCAACCCGACCGAGCAGGAGTTGCTGGAAGCCAATCCGTTCCTGTACGCCAAGGCATTAGTGCCGGTGTGCAACGTGACGGAGAGAACAACCCAAGATGGATTACAGACCATCGTCACCCTGACACCCAAGGATCAGTCCATCGGCATCAACCGCTTTGTGCTGAAAGTGCGCAACAACGACCTGATGCCCCTGTCTGTAGAAATCAAGGAAGGCAAAAAGACCTCAACGCTGAAGATGAAAGACCCGAAGTTCGTGCCAATCAATCCGGAGGATATATTTATCTTGAAACCAAGCAAAAATACGTATGTCAACGACATGCGCTTCTAAATAACCAAATGACTAAATAACCAAATAAATGAACAAATGGTAAATGAACAAATGGTAAATGAGCAGATGGTAAATAGAGTAAAGTGTTTGATAATTGGTTCCGGACCTGCGGGTTACACAGCTGCTATCTATGCGAGCCGTGCGAACCTTGCGCCGGTACTGATTGAAGGTCCGCAGTTGGGCGGACAGCTCACTACTACTACCGAAGTGGAGAATTTCCCCGGTTATCCGGACGGTATCGATCCGTTCACGATGATGGACGACATGCGTCGTCAAGCCGAACGTTTCGGTACTACTTTCGTGTCGGGTATCGTGACGAAAGTGGAGTTTTCAAACCCTCAAACAACATCAAACGATTTCAAACCTCATAAGGTCTGGGTCGAAGACACCGACTTATACGAAGCGGACGCAGTTATCATCGCTACGGGCGCGAGCGCGAAATATTTAGGAATAGAGTCCGAGCGTACGTATAGAGGTCGTGGTGTCAGTGCTTGTGCTACTTGTGACGGTTTCTTCTACCGCAAGAAGACGGTGGCTGTCGTAGGCGGTGGAGATACGGCTTGTGAGGAAGCGAACTACCTGGCAGGACTATGCGAGAAGGTCTATATGATCGTGCGCAAACCCTATCTGCGTGCATCGGAGATTATGCAGCAACGCGTACTCAACAACCCCAAGATAGAGGTGCTTTTTGAGCATAATACGCTGCAACTGACAGGTGAAAACAAAGTGCAGGGCGCAGACCTCATCTTCCGCAAAGGTGAACCTGATGAGGCAATCAAGCATATCGATATTGACGGTTTCTTCTTGGCTATCGGTCATCATCCCAATACCGATTTGTTCAAAGATTATATCGCTCGTGATGCCGAAGGCTACATCATTACCAAAGACAACACCACGCAGTGTTATAAATGTCAAATGTCAAATGACAAATATCAAATTATCCCCGGTGTGTTTGCTGCCGGTGACTGCGCCGATCCGCATTACCGTCAGGCGATCGTGGCTGCCGGTTCCGGAGCCAAGGCCGCTATTGAAGCGGATAAATACATCAAGAGTTTGTAAAGCTACGCAATCTGCGCAAATTACGCGAAGCCTTTTCCAATCTGCTGCACGCGTTGTTCAAAGGTGTCCCGGTCTCCGAGGGCACCGTTTTTCATTTTGACGCGGTAGTTACTGATTGTATTGGGACTGTAACACAGCAGTTCGGCTATCTTTGCGCTGCTGGTGATGCCTAATAAGATCAAGGCAAAGATACGCATCTCGATGGTTAGACGCTCCCCGGGTTTGGGCACCACTTGTGCTTCCGGTTTGAGCAATGCATTGAAATCATCGATGAAGGAACCGTACAGCGACAGGAAGGTATCATCGAACGAGCGGTAGAAATTCTCCATCTCGCGGTCCATGAACGCCGAAGGATCTTTCTCGCCTGCCCGGCGCGCCATAGTCGTTAACCGACGGATATAATCGCTATACACCTCCAGGTACCGGCATATATACTGCTCTTTCACTTTATCCGCCTCTTTCAACTGTCTGTTGATGGCACGCAGCTGTTCGTTCATCGCCTGCATCTCTTTATTCAACTTACGCAGTTTTCTTCGTTCGTGACTCACATACATCGCAGAGATAAATGCCACTAACAGCAAGGCGAAAGCGGCAATCAACGCAATCGTCAACCGGATGGAAGAACGGTGTAACTGTTCCTCATAACTGTTCGAGATCTCATGGCCCAATGTGAAGATCTGAATAAATCGGGTAGGGGCGTTGTAGAAAGAGGCATTCGTCAGCGAATAGTCGCTGTAATGGTACGCACGGCTCAAGTCATTACTCTCATAGCACTCTTTGGCAACCAACCAGGAAGAACCGTTATCGGTGATACCGCAGCGCACATCGGCAATCGCAGAGCGGGTTAACCACACAAAGCGTTCGCGGTCATTGCCCATCGATTCATAAAGAAACGCACGGCTGTAGGCCTCAATGGCGTAGGGATGACTCCATTCCGCGATACGGGAGAGAATAGTATCGTTGATATTCAGCGCCTCCGAATAATTACCGGCATCCAATGCCTGCAAAAACTCATAACGCAAACGAATTGAACAACTGTTCGGCGCTTGACGTCCCATCTCGTTCAGTAATGAGTCGTAATAGAACCCGGCGATATCCAACCATTGTTGCCGTAACTCGGGCATGCCGGTACGGGCTGCAGCTTCTGTATGCAAACGCCACACAGCCTCTATCCAATCGACACGCAGACTGTCCGGCACTTCCGTTACATTCGGAATAAGCAACATACCATCTGCGTACTTACCGATGGACGATGCCAATTTCACTAAACCCAAATAAGCCTGCGTGCGGTACGGCTCTTTGGCTTTCAACAAGGGCAGATACCAATCGCTCGCGCTATCACTTTGATAATATTGGTACTCGCGCGCGATAGCGAGTTGTAATTCATTCGTCATTGGTCGAATCGCCTTCAGCGAATCAATACGCCGCGCATGTGCCTCGCAGTAAATGGCGGATTGAGCTACTTCGTCATCCAATACAGTGAGTAAAGAATCCAATGTGGGCATAGCGAAACCGCTTAGCGCAAATGCGGAGAAAATGATCCAAGAAAAGAGTCGTTTTTGCATGGTGTGTAATTTTTGACGCTGCAAAGGTACTGCTTTTTTATGATATATGCAAATTTTTCTACATTTTTTTTATTTTTTTATGCAAAATGAGGCAGGTACCAAACGCGTACTTTTTTGAATGTCATATTTTTTGAAATCCTCTGATAATCAGCCTATAGCTATGTACTTTGGCGTACTTTTTGGCTTTGGAGACTCCATATACACTTGTGTATATAAGAAAAAAGCAGTACCTTTGCGCCGGATTTACAACATAAATATCGCCATGAAAAGATTTTTTACAGCAGTAGCATTATGCTTAATCATGATTGCGGTGCAGGCAGCCGTACCGGCTCCCATCCAGAATTTCGTCAATCAGTATAATACCGAGGTGGCAGGTCTGAGTGAGGACGGTGTACGTTTCGGTAAAGCATCTATTAGCGGGTATGACATCATCATTCCGATGTATATGGACGATCAAGAACTGGTGGAAGCCGGCTTTACCCTTGCGGAAGCTATCGATATGATGGGCGGTGAAGAACTGTTTAAGTCAGAGATGTTGGCGTCTATCTTTGAGGAAGGCGACCCGTCGACAGATCCGGACGTGGCAAACCTCAAGCAGTATCAGTACAACCTTTTGGTTCGAATGATCGGTACTGCATCCAAGACGCATGTGGATGTTCGAATTCGTCATCAGGAATTGTAAATAGTGAATACTATGAAAAAAATCTGTGCCATAGTTGTATTGCTAACTGCATTCATTGTGTTGCCGATGAAAGCAGAGACCGTCAAGGTGCTTTCCATCAACAACAGTCTCATTGATTATAATGACCAGTATGCCATGTTCAACAGCATTGCCGCTACAATGGGCAAGGATGCCACATGGACCAAACATACCAATTTGGGTAAGACCCTGGCGTATCATTTCAATGAGGATCCGTTAGTTCCGAATGCGAAGGAAACAGTAGCCGGAACGGCATGGACGCATATCATTCTGCAGGAGCAATCAACGCTCCCTCGTACGAATTTTTCGCAATTCCGCAGTAATGTGGAGACGTGGGTGAACTATATCCGTGAGAACTGTCCGAACCCGGACGTAGTGATTATTCTGCCGATCAACTGGCCGTTCAGCAATGATGCGAATTATCAGGAGGACAAGAATACCTTGGTCGCCAATTATCGTTCCGTGGCGAATGAGTTCGGTTTGACGCTCTGCCCGGTAGCGATCGCTTATGGCAATTATCAGTTGGATCATCCTGCAATGACGGCAGCTGTTCTCTATACGGATGACCGTCACCCGACTCTTGCGGCTACGTATCTGGCATGCTGCATGGAGTATGGTGTCATCTTCGGTGAGAACCCCAGTACGATCACATGGAAACCAAATGTATTGAATGAAACAGATGCAGCGACCATGCGCACTTATGCCCAAGAAGCATATGAATGGATAGAACGAACGGAACGCATAATCGAAGTTACTCCGGCTATCTCCATTACCGGGGAGAAGGCGTATGTGGAGACTTTCGATACCATCGGAGGCGAAGATGTGACAGAAGAACAGATAGCAGCCAGTTTGGATGGAAAGCGTTCTTTTGATCGTACAACAAAGTTACCGGTAGGTTGGCGTGTGGCAAGTATGGGGGCTGTCCGTTCATTGTGCACATTCGTGACGGCATCGGAAACGACGATGTATATAGGCGGTCAGAGTCTGCCGAGCAATGCACGTAACGGTACATGGAACTTCGGTATGACCGGCAGTACCGATCGTGCTATAGGCGGTATTACATCCAGCATCAGCGGCGGTGCCCGTTCGATCGATGTGTTGGCACATCTGCATAACGATTCAGGTGAAGATTTTCTGTCTCTGAACCTTAGTTATGATATCGAGAAATACCGTAACGGCGCGAATGAAGCGGGTTTTGTGATTCAACTCTGTACATCGCCCGATGGGGAGAGTTGGAGCAATGCCGGAACTGATTTCCGTACAATATTTACCAAGGACGCCAATACAGACGGCGCAGCGGAAGTGCCTATTGTCAGTCAAAAAGTCAGTGGTTCATTGAACTGTTCTTTCCCGAAGGATGGCGATTTCTATCTTGCATGGATCATCTCGCCTGCCAGCGGAGATGACTGCGCTAAGTCAATGGCGTTTGGTCTCGATAATGTATCTATCATACCGGCGAAAAGTGCCGGTATTGAGCGCACCTCAGGCTTGAACAGCCGAAAGAAAATGCTACGCGACGGTCAACTATTGATCATCAACGGTAATGAAATGTTTAACGTACTGGGAACACGAGTAAGATGAGCTGAGTATGGCAGAGCAAACTCACATACCATTATCACAAGCGGTAGAGGCTATTAAAACCGCAATACTGCAAGGTCAGTATGAGGCGAACAAGGATGTTAACCGTATCCAGTTAGCTGTATATTTTGCTATTGGTAAGTACTTGTCGAAGAATACGCGTAGATTACCTTATGGCTCAGGTGGAATAAAAGCCATTAGTGATCAACTGCTTCGCGAAATGCCCGGATTAAGGGGCTACTCCGAAAATAGTCTCAAAAACATGCGTAAGTTCTATGATGCATGGAATATGTTGGATGCGGAATCGTCAGTTGCAACTGTCGAATCTGATTTGTCCGATGTAGCGGACGATTCTTCAAAACAATCGACAATCGCGATTGTCGATTCTCCTTCCCAAGATTCGACAATTACGATTGTCGATTCTCAAAACGCTAAAAATCAAATAGATATATATCGTTCTATCTGTATTTCAAATGCTATTGATTTCCCAGTAGAGGACTTCTTTACGATGCCTTTCACTCACCACATTCGCCTTATTGAAGGAGTGAAAGACCTCGAAGCCCGTTACTATTATATTCATCGTGTAGCAGAGGAAAAGTTGCAGGTGGATAAACTCGTTAAACTCATCAAGGAAAATGCGTATGAGCATCGGGAGTTGATGCCGAATAATTTCAGAAATACGCTTTCTAACTCGGCGCTTGCACGCAAGGCGGTGATGATGTTTAAGGATTCGTACCAGTTGGATTTTATCAATACAGAAGAAATAGGAGAACGTGATAAGCAGGATGTGGATGAGAAGGTGGTTGAGAAGCAGATCGTTCACAACATCAAAAACTTTATCATGAAGTTCGGTAATGATTTCTCTTTTGTGGGCAATCAGTACCATTTGGAGATTTATACCGAAGAGTTCTTCCCGGATCTTATTTTCTTCAACCGCGAATTAAATGCGCTGGTGGTTGTAGAACTGAAAGTGGGAGAGTTTAAACCTGCTTATTTAGGTACGCTCACTACGTACTTGCGTATTTTAGATGATAAGGTACGTAAGCCGCACGAGAACCCGTCTATAGGTATTGTACTGTGCAAGAGTGCAAATAAGCAATTTGTGGAATATGTTATACAGGATTACCAAAAACCGATGGGCGTAGCCACCTATTCCACGGCTGCCGATATGCCGGAACAACTCCGCAAAGCCTTGCCGGATATGGAGGAGTTACGGCGTGTGCTGGGTGGAGAAACAGAAAACGAAAACAAATAAAAACAATAATACAATGAAAAACTTTACTAAAATTAATCGTGCCTTTATGGCTAAGAGAAAACATTTTGCATTACTTTGTGCATTTTTGTGTGCAAGTATGATGGGATGGGCAGATTATGTGGACTATATCTCACTAAGCGATTTCTCAACCTATTCACAGGACTTTAATACGATTGGCGGAGAGGATGTGGATCCTGCTACCCAAACAAAGACAGCTTATGTACGTGCGACTACTCTTCCTGATGGATGGAAAGTGGATTCAACCACTACTGTTCGCACGAATAGCACGTATACGCATGCGAAGAATTCAACATCATATATCGGAGGACAGAGTTTAGCAAGTGATGCTAGAAACGGTCTTTGGAACTTCGGTGCAACAGGAAGCTCTGATCGCGCAATTGGCGGTATTACCACAAATGTAGCCGGTGGTGCACGTACAATCAATGTGATGGCTCATCTTCATAACGATGCAGGATTGGATATAAATTCGCTTGCTCTTAGTTATGATATCGAGAAATACCGTTATGGCGCACTCGCTGCTGGTTTTACAGTGCAGTTATATACCTCTGCCGATGGAGAAGCATGGACGAGCGCAGGAAGTGACTTCTGCTCAACATATGCTAAAGATGAGAGTACTGTAGGTGCGGAAGTAGTTCCGATTGATACACGGGCTGTAAGCGGAGCGTTTAATGTGGCTTTCCCGGATAATGGTGATCTCTATTTATTGTGGAGCATCTCATCTACTTCCGGCGCAGATGCTAAAGAAGCTCAGGCGTTCGGTATTGACAATGTTTCCATCACTCCGAGTGCCAGTCCTATACTGCCGACATATGCTATTTTTGTAACCGACAACGGGACTATTACGGAGAACTTCGATTGTTTAGGCGGAAGTGATGTTGATCCTTCCGGAAGTGAAAAGACGGCTTTTGATCGAGGGAGCACGTTGCCTATCGGCTGGAAGATTGAGCGCAATTTGAACACATCCAATCCACGTAAGATGGGTTCATATGGAGAAGCCGCCGATACTACTATGTGGATTGGCGGGCAAGGATTGTCAAGCGATGCCAAAAATGGTACGTGGAATTTCGGAATGACGGGAAGTACGGACCGCGCAGTAGGTGGACTAACTACTAATGCTACAGATGGCACACGTGGTTTGACGGTAATGGTACGTTTATTTAATAGTAGTCGCGCCGATATTGAGTCATTGACTATTGCGTATGACATAGAGAAATATCGCAATAGTAACAATAGTACGAATTTTAGAGTACAACTCTTTACATCATCCGATGGTACCAATTGGATTTCTGCCGGAGAAGATTTCGAAACTTTGTATTCAACAAACGGGAATGTAAATCCGCTAAATCCGGCAAGTACCACCCATGTAAGTAATACTCTGCCTGTCTCCTTCGTAGCAGATGGAGATCTCTATTTGGCGTGGAATATTGCTGTTTCAAGTGGTACTTCTTGTAATGCTGCTCCGGCATTAGCGATAGATAATGTATCAATCCGTCCGGCGGCGAATGCACGAACAACGGCTGACGGATGGGCATCGTTTGCTTCTGCACAGAATCTAAACATCCCTGATGGGGTAACGGCTTATCAAGCGGACTATACTATCGATGGTACCACCGAGACTTTAGTCTTGACAGCATTAACCAATGGAGTCATACCTGCCAACACAGGCGTGCTGCTCCAAGGAGCGAACAATAGTGTTATCAGGAATTTTGCCATTGCTGACGATGCTGCGGCAATAGCAGCGGCTGAGACCGAAGTGAGCGGTAATGATTTGGAGGCGAGTGTTGAGCGTACCGTTTTGGCGGAAGATTACGATTATTTCTGTATTCGTTATTCCACCGAGATAGGTACCTTCTTCCAACTCTATCAAGGCGCATATATCCCTGCCGGCAAGGCATACTTGAAGTTGGCAAAATCAGGAGGAAGCAGTGTTCCGGGTCGCCAAATGCGTATTGTGGTTAAACCCCATGCACCGACTGCTATTGAGAACGTAAATGATGAACAGACCAATACGGAATGGACGAAAGTCGTTCGTGACGGACAACTGCTCATTATTCGAGGAGAACAAATATACACAATTTATGGAGCGTGCGTGCGCTAAGGAGGCAAGTATGAAAAAACAATATAGTATGCCTCTAATTGAGGTGGCACAATTTGAGAACGGAAGTCCGATTATGGATTTTGAGATTGTACGTGGTTCTGCAGCAGGAACCGCTACACCGACCTTCACCAATCCGGAAGAGGTGTTCTAAGTTAATCAGATAGAATCCGAGATAATTGTAGAAAACAAATAAAAACTATAATACAATGAAAAACTTTACTAAAATTAATCTTGCCTTTATGGCTAAGAGAAAACATTTTGCATTACTTTGTGCACTTTTGTGTGCAAGTATGATGGGCTGGGCTGACCCTGTTACGTATTGTGACTATCCCACAGGTCATCAAAAAAATGCCAATTTTGATGACGTTAATGGGCGTATTTTATTGACCATCCAAAGAGGGGAAGGGAATAATATTGTTGTTACTGTCAAGAATAACAATGCAAATGGAAATACAAAAACTGGTCTGAATTATTTGTGGGTAAATGCAACCGATGCGACAAATAACAATGCTACGTACGGATCTCACTCAACTGAGAATACCACAGAAGTTAGTGTCGTTGTCGAGTTTTCTGCCTCTAAAGAATCTTATACGTTTAACAATATTCACTGGGCATATGCCGGTTGGGATGGAGAGTGGGCAATTGATGGTTTAACGGTTAGTGCCAGTGAGTTATGTACTTCTGGAACTAAACCAAGTCCGGAATTGTCTCTTAACAAGTCATCGGTGATGCTGAGCACGAGTTCGTTAAACTCTTTCCAGATTAGTGCTACGCGTGAAGGTGATGGTGATATAAGTTATCAGAGCAATGATGAGAACGTGGTTACGGTAACGGATGCCGGCTTAGTAGAGGTAGTTGGCGCTGGTTCTACAACCATTACGGTAGGCGTGGAAGAAACAGAAGGCTATGCTGATGATAGTAAAACCTTGAATGTAACCGTTGTGGACTGGAGTTCAGTCGGTTGGCAAGGAAACGGAACGGGTATAGGCGTTTATACGGATGCCATTAAAGTTGCTGTTGCTTCCGGTCAGAATTTGGTGAACTTGCAATCCCCCGGTTGGGCATCAGGTCCTGGTATCTATACGGAGTTTCCTGCAAGTCCGACAGCTTGTTCTCTTGGCTCTGAAAGTTTTGCAGTTCAAGGGAACGGAATGTGTCTGTATTTGTCGAACTTTTTTGAGGAAGAAACAGAAGTAACCGTTACTGCTGGAGGTGTCAGTTATACGTTCTTGGTGTATAATAAGAACGGAGAACCGGAAGACTTAATGGGCTATAACATCGCCAAAGGCAAACCCTCCTATGCCGGACATTCGGCTCGTCCTGTAGAAAAAGCTAACGATGGCAACGTAGCTGATGGTGATAATCGTTGGGGATCTGAAGGAGCAAACCACTATGCAGATGTAGGTGATGTGGCTGAAGACTGGTGGTATGTAGATTTGGGTAGATTCTATGAGATTAGCGAAATAAAGATTCTATTTGAAACAGCTTGTCCGTATGATTTTGACATATTGACTTCACCTAATGGAATCTCGTGGGTAACGATCGGTACATACACAACACCGACATACACAGGAAACGCATTGGATAAATACAATGTGTATAGTTACTCTCCTTCTAAAGTTGCACGTTACGTGAAGATTTTTGCTCGTAATGGTTACAATAATATGCAATACGGTTTCTCTATGTATGAGTTTGAGGTCTATGGAGATCGTGCGACTGGAGTAGATGAAACAGCTCCGGTATTAACCAGTGCTGTTTTGAGCGGAGAACCTACATCCTCTGAAATTAAAATAGCAGTAAGCGCTACTGATAATGCTGGTGATGTTACTGTTTATCATGTCGTAGCTAATAGCAACGGGATAAATCGCAATTGTACGGTGTCGGAAGGAAAAATATCGATTAGTGGATTAACCGATGATACGGATTATAGTTTTACGGTTACAGCATTAGATGCAATAGGTAATCAATCCAATGCAATTGTTGTAAATGCTTCTACCGCTGTTGATCCTTCAAATCCTGCTACAATGGCTCCGACTCCTCCTGCTCGTGAGGCTGATGACGTACGAGCCGTTTATTCGGATGCTTATACAGATATTTTAGCGCATGACTTCCTGATTGGTGGTCAATGGGGCTCTACGGAAGGTACTCGCAGGGTAAAAGAGGGGAATAATTATCTTCTGTATAATATTTCTGCGAACACAAGGATTGTATTGGGCGTTGATGGTGGTGGCGCTGATGCAATAGTTGCTAAAGATGGTTATCATGGAGATGCAAAATCCGGTTTAGATGCAAGCGGTATGGAGAAGCTGCATATCGATTTGTGGTCAAATGTAGCACTTGCACATATAAATATGTATCTTGAGAATACCAAGATTGCTACAGTTGCACATGATGGAACCGGATGGAATCAGTACGATGTTGAATATAGTCCTGAAAATGCAGAAAACATCCGTTTCATGAAATTGGAAGGTATTGATGATTCTGGTCGTGCTAAATTAGCTATAGATAACATTTACTTCTGGAAGAACCCGTCTGGTGTAAAGAGTGTAGAAGTTTCCTCTAACAATGCTTTATGGGGCTCTGTTTCTGCTAAAGTAGATGAGGAAGATGTATCAAGTGTGGCTCTCAATACAGAAGTGACTTTCTCCGCTACTCCGGAAGAAGGTTATGACTTCGCTTATTGGACTGTTAACGGCGATCGTGTTTATACCAACCCATATGCGCTTGAGATAACTTCAAATACCAATGCTGTTGCTACTTTTGAACCAATCCGTACAGCGTATTGCAGTACTCCTGTGACAGATGTACAGGAAAGTAGGACATTATATCTCACTATTAGCAGAACCGAGAATGCAAACGAGTACAAGATCTTGTTTGAGGGCTCTGCTGATAACAAAATATCAGGCGACAATGTTTATGTCGGAACAACTTTAGCACTGACAAATGTTAATGGAGAGTCGTCTTATGCCTTTACGCAGGCTTCCGGACAATGGCATGTATCATCAGAAGGTTTCGGTTCTGCTTATATAACGTTTACTGCTACAGATTTCCGTGACATATCGTTTGTAAGCAAAGGGGTAGATTTGTTCCGTGATAATTCAGCAGGAGGAGGTGATCTCTCTTCTTTCAATGCTTTCCCTGATGCTTCTCTCATTAAATGGGATGCGACATGTGCGGATGCAGCAGCTCCGGATTTGGCAGCTCCTACAGCAACGCCAATCGGACCAAAGAGTGTGCGTCTGGAGTTGTCGGCTACGGATGACATAGCTGCTATGTTGACTTACTACATCAATTACAAGCCGACAGGAGAGGAAGGTGAAGGAACCAATGTGGTTGTTGTCGGAACATCAGGAGAAACAACGTATAAAAATATCACCGGACTGACCTCTAGTGTGGATTATACTTTCTCGATTACTGTCTCGGATGGAACGAATATATCGGAGCCTCAATCATGTTCGGCAACTCCGACCATGCCTACCGCTCCTGTTCCGCCCGCACGTCCGGAAATGTACGTGCGCTCAATCTATTCAAACGCATATGCGACGATGTTAGATGCAGATTTTGGTAAGAAGAGTTTTGCTAACAATGATTTAACGTGGGAAGAGATGAATGTGAACGGCAACCATTGTCTGTTCTATGACTTGTTGCCTCACGAATCTGATGCGGCTTTTGCTATTGGAGGATTGAATCCGGGTGACATTTTCGTAGCACAGGAGGCATACCAAGGAGATATTACAGAGAAAGACAACCGAACAACTCCTGATGTGAGCACCATGACACACTTGCATGTGGATGTGTGGTCTAATAAAGCAACACAATATGCGGTGGTACAAGTCAATGGGCTGAATGTCGGCGAAATACCTCTTTTAGGAAGCGGTTGGCAACAGTTTGATTTGCCACTCGAAACCTTCAAAGCGAGTCATTTGGCGGATTTGAAAGACGTAAAATATATTAACTTTGTTGGGCTCCGCACCCCGAATCCCGAGGAGATAGCTATTGACAACGTATATTTCTACATTCAACCTGTAGAAATCAGTTTCGTGGATGATTCGGAAGAAAACTCGGATGTTATCGAAGCCAACGCCAACAAGTTTGCCAATGTCACCATCAACCGCAACATCCTTGCCGATGACACTTGGTACACGCTGTGCTTGCCGTTTGATATGAGTGCGGAGAAGGTGAATGAGGTATTTGGCGCAAGTACAATCGCTACGCTCGTTAGCTCGGAAGATCGCGGTTCGCTCATCCACCTCAACTTCGATTATGTGAACGCTATGCAGGCAGGTAAGCCTTACCTCATCAAGCCGGGTCGGGACTTCGTTTCCGGTACCACTATCAGCAACGTGACGATCCAGAACGTGGATCCTTCGGCTGAGGGTTACAAGGCGATTGCTACCCATATGCACTTCCAAGGTACGTTCGACATGATTATGTTGACGGGTGAGGATAAACGTTACGTATCTGCGAATAATGAACTCTATTCGCCGAACCCGAGCGGTGGTTCTAAGATCGGTGCGTTCCGCTGCTACTTCACTATTCCTGATGGAAGTTCAGCTTCGGCTCCGGGCAAGCAGGCAAGAATCGTCTTTGGCCCGCAGAATGCTACCGGCATTGACCTGATCAATGATTCCTCAAAGTCCAATGGCAAATTGCTCATCAACGGTGTGCTCTACATCATCCGTGATGGCAATACGTATAATGCACAAGGCATGCTTGTGGAATGAATTTGACATTTGAAATTTGACATTTGAGATTTAATATAATTTTTTCGAAGAATTTGAAAATTATAGTCGTATGAAAGCAGTATATTTAAATCCCTCAGTAGAGGTTGTAGAACTGAATGTGCAAACGGCCATTCTGCAGTCCGTTAGCGGAATGAATTTGAATGACAAAGGTCAGGATGATGGCTCCCATGGAGCTCAGGCACCGGAACGTAAGGTCTTTTAAAGTGTTATATAGAAAATAACATAGATAAAAGATATAATTATCCGTTTTTAACAAAGCGTTATAATTTACTTAATTAACAATAGTATTAATCAAATTTATTTAACCATGAGAAAATTAACTTTTCTTCTTGCGCTCCTATGCGCAAGCGTGATGGGTTGGGCGGCAACCTACTGCGACTTTGCAACGGGTCATGAGAACAACGCCAATTTTGGAGATGCGAACGGTCGTATTCTCTTGACGTTAGTGCCCACAGCAAACGCTAATGAGTACACATTGACGGTTAAACCGAATTACGCCAATGGTGCTACGAAACAGTTGGATTATCTGTATGTGATTGCAGGTGGAAACTCTCCTTATCCCGCTGAGGCAGGTGCAGACGAGGGTGGTACAGGTTATGATGAACTGTCTGTAACGTTCACCAACTCGAGTGCTACCACTTCGTTTACCATCCAATGGAGTAATCCTGACTGGGGTGGTCGTTGGCAATGTACGCTGACAGATGTAGCATTGAGTGAGCTTACATCATGTAGCGGTGGTGGTGATCCTGATCCTGATCCGGACCCCGATCCAGATCCAACACCGGCATCTAATCCTTATTGCGATTTCGCGACAGGTCATGAGAACAATCCTAATTTCGGAGATGCGAATGGTCGTATCCTTTTGTCGCTTGAGCCGACAGGTAATACCAATGAGTATAAGTTGACTCTCAAGCCGAATTATGACAACGGAGCAACCAAGAAATTGGATTATATGTATGTTATTGCCGGTGGTAATTCTCCTTATCCCGCAGAGGCTGGTATAGATGAAAGCGGTATAGGTTATGATGAATTAGCCGTAACGTTCACTAACTCGAATGCTACCGCTTCGTTTATGATCCAATGGAGTAATCCGGATTGGGGCGGTCGTTGGCAGTGTTCACTGACAGATGTAGATTTTAGCAAACTTGCTCCGTGTTCTGCTCCTGCAATTGCTTCTGAGTATTGCGGTCAAGAAATGAGTAGTGGTAATAAACTGGCTAAGTTCACATGGGAGACGACAGCAGAAGGTAATGTCAATATTACTATCTCTGAGGCACTTGGCGGAGCATCTAATGCTTCCTATTTCCGCGGAAATGGTATTACAGACACTAAGATTACAATCGGTGAAGGACGTGATCCTATAACCACATACTTTACCCACCCGGGTAATATCCAAGGTCAGCAGACACTGACTCTTACTTTGACCGATCCGGCAAACGCTCCAGAACCGGGCACGAAGATTTATGTTGAGAATCAGATTATTGAATATGCTACCAGTAAAGATGGTAACGCATGGCCTACACTCTCTTTTGTTTATACTTACGGCGGTGTTTGTGCAGAAGAAAAAGTATTGACGGAGATTAGTCTGACGGCATCCAGCACGTTTGCATTGGTTGGCGAAGGTGTTACTCTGACTGCTCAAGGTCTCGACCAAATGGGAATGCCGATTGATGCAGAAATCTCATACGAGGTTAGTCCTGCAGCCGCAGGTAACTTTGCAGGCAATGTATTTACGTTTGCTAAAACAGGTGCTGCTACTATCACTGCTAAGTCCGGCGCGGTTGAGAAGAGTATTACGTTGTACGGTGTTCCGAGTGCTAACTTGGCGTTGAACAAGACTGCTAAGGGTGGTTACTATGACAACAACCCGGGCGAAAGTTTTGACAAAGCTAATGACGGTAATAATAATACTGCTTGGGTAACATACGCAGACCAACCAGCTTCGAAAGAATGGTGGTATGTAGATTTGGGTGATACCTATTCATTGACCGCTGTTGATGTAGTTTGGGGTGATCCGTCCTCGACTAGTTACAAAATATTTGCACGTATGGACGCTCCTACCGAGGAACAAGAAGCAGATGATGCTGCATGGGAAGAGATTGCTTCTGTAGCCGGTATCGGTATCAATAGCGAGCAGTTTAATGAAGTAAGCGTCAACGCACGTTATGTACGTGTTCACTCTCTGACTAAATCGGCTAACTTCCTTCGTTTGAAAGAGGTTCGCGTATTCGGAACAGAGTACGTGCCTGTAGCGGATACCGAGAAGCCGGTAATGACAAGCGCAAGTCTCGAAAGTAGTTCATACAACGAGGCTGTTGTAAATGTCGCAGCTACCGATAATGTGGGTATCTATCGTTACCATGTAGTTGATGCACTCAATGGTATAGATGCTAACTTTGCTGAAAGCGAGGGCAAGATTACCGTTAATAATTTGACGCATGGTACAGAATATCATTTCACTATTACTGCCAAAGACGCTGCCGGCAATGAGTCCGACAACAACAAAGTAGTAAATGTAACCACTCCGTTTGACGGTTCGGTTAACTTGGCATTGAATCAACCATGTGAGGGCGGCTATTATGACAATAATCCTGCTGAAAGTGCAGACAAAGCTAATGATGGTAATAATGGTACTTCTTGGGTAACTTATGGTGATCATGCTGCGGCTTTGGATTGGTGGGTTGTTGACCTTGGTAAGGTATATAACTTATCTAATATTACTGCTCTTTGGGCTAATGATGCGTACGCTACTCAATATATGTTGCAGGCACGCGTAGAGGCTCCGACAGCAGCAGACAATGCAAATGATGAAGCATGGGTAACATTGGCAAATGTATCGGGTGTAACGGCCGGTGAAGAGCGCTCAACGGATGTAAGCGGTGTCGGCCGTTATGTACGTTTCCGCGCAACTGCACACACCGGTTTCTTCCGTCTGCGTGAGTTCCGCGTATATGCATCGGGAGTAGCAACGGTAGATACCGAGAAACCGGTAATGACGAGCGCAAGTTTGGTAAGTAATACCGATGTACAGGCAGTTATTGCTGTGGCTGCTACAGACAACCAAGGTATTGCTAACTACCACGTAGTAGATGCAGGCAATAGTATCGATGGTCATTTTGCACCGGCTGAAGGTCAGATTACGGTAACCGGTTTGACCGGAGGTACGAACTATACACTGGTTATTACCGCCGTTGACTTCTTTGACAACGAGTCCGAAAACAGCAAGTCCGTTGAGGTTACTACTACCGCTCACTATACTGAGCCGCAGGCTGCTTGTCCTGCTCCTACTTGGGATGCAGAACTTGTAAAAGCAATGTACTCGCCGACCTATAATGCTAACTATAACCATGAAGATTGGGGTAGCGGTACTGTAGCTACTGAAGATGAGTTCGGCCGTAAGTATGTTACTAATGGTAATGGCTATTTTGGCGCAAGCGGTTTCAGTCTCAACTGCCTCTTGATGGAAAAACTGCACTACGATATTTGGATTGAGAATGACGCTACCGTTCGTTTCGTTCCTATTTGGGGCGGTGCAGAGCAAGGTATAACCAAGAGTCTGGTAGGTCAACAGTGGAACAGCATTGACATCAATCTGTCTGAATATACAGGTATTACCAACTGGGGCAATATCTATCAAATGAAGATAGATCAAGCTTCAAACCTTACTTTCTGGGTGGCTAATGCTTACTTCTATCGCGAGGCTGCTTACGTGGATACCGAGGCTCCGACCAACGCCAGCGCAAGCAAGGTAGCTGAAGGTTTCCACTCTGTTAGCATTTCAGCTCAGGCAGATGATAACAGCGGTGCTGTCAGCTTCAAGATCATGAACGGAGAAGAGCAAGTCGCAACCGGTGCCGCCGCTGCAGGTGTAGCAACGACAATCGTTGTCAACAACTTGGCTTCGGGTACGAACTATAACTTCAATGTGATTGCATACGACGAGGCAGGCAATGAGGCGGCTCCTGTAGCTGTAGCTGCGGCTACCAAGGCTCTGCCGGCACCGGCTCCAGCTCCGGATCTCAACGGAAAGAAAGTTGTAAACGTATTCTCCGATGCTATGGAAGGCAGTAAAACGATTCATTCCGGCGGTTGGGGAGAAACGACTCAGGTAGAGTGGATGGACATCGTACCGGGCGATAAAGTATTCTATGCACGCAATTTCAACTACGCAGGCTGGCACAGCTGGGGTGCTGATATTGATGCTACCGGTATGACCTACCTCCACGTAGATGTTTATTCGCTCGGCATGACCCAAGTGAGCGTTACGCCGATTAGCGAGGGTCACGAAGGTGTCGCAAATATCACTTTGACGCCGAATGCATGGACGAGTGCTGACATCGCGTTGAGCGAATACGCAGCTAACAATATCGATTGGAGCGCTATCTTCCAATTCAAGTTCATGAACCCGGTTGACGGCAACGAGTTGTTAATTGACAACGTTTACTTCTATCGTCCTGCGGACTATACCCGCAATGTAACAGACGGTAACTATGGTACGATCTGTCTGCCGCAAGCAGGTGAGATAGTAGGCGCAACGCTGTATGAGATTGCAGACTATGCAAACGGTATGATCTATGTGGACGAGGTTGAAGGCGGTGTGATGGAAGCAGGTAAACCGTACATCTTCCAAGCAACAAGCGATAAGCTGAACGTTTATTACACCTCTGCAGCTGTTGCTGAAACCGCAGGTGAGAATAACGGTCTCCACGGATTCTATAATCTGGAGAATGAGAATGCTACATTACCTTTGGCAGGTGATGCATCATTAGGCAACTATATCCTCTACCAGAACCAATACTGGTTGGTAAGCGGTCGTGCTGCATACATTGCTAACAACCGTGCGTACATTCGCGTCAGCGAGATCAACTATGTTGCTCCGGCTCCGGGGCGTCGTCGCGTAGCGATGAACGTCAACGGTGAGCAGACAGCTACCGGTATCAACGAACTGAACGCAGCTGAGGCTCCGGTTAAGATGATCATGGACGGTCAACTCTACATCCTCCGTGGAGAGAAGTTGTACAATGCAAACGGACAAATCGTTAAATAATTAATGAGATTATGAAAAAGAATTATATGCAACCCTGTGTTGAAGCAGCACAATTGCAACTGAACTCGATGGTATTAGCCGGAAGTTCTGGCACCGGAATCGGCGGTGGTGACAATACCGGTAACATTCCGGGTGGCGGTACTGATCCTATTCCCGGCGATTAATAGATCGTCCGTAATCCAAACAAAAAGCCTTTCCGATGGAGAGGCTTTTTGTTTGGGAAGGGATGGTATGCAGGGGCAGAGGACGGAGATACGGTAATGATTATGGAATATATAAGGAATCACTAAGGTTTTGGCGCTATAAGTAAATAAAAAAATGCACTGGCGATATTGGCGATATCGCCCAAAACGTCAATATCGCCATGCAAATTTTTATAGTGTCGGGTAGTACTTTTGACGTACTTTTTTTTATGTGCAATAATTGGTAAGTGCTTGAAAATGAGATGAGGAATGCGTACTTTTTTGTGCAAAGGCGTACTTTTGTGCTACGTGGCGCGCGAAAAGTATTGCGTATGTGCGAAAAAAGCAGTACCTTTGCAGCGTTTTTAACGTAGTTAACAAACCACATAACAAACAATCATATTAACAAAAAATTTAATACTATGAGAAAGATTTTCTTTTTAATCGTGCTTTTGAGTGCTGCGATGACGATAAGCGCCAAGCAGTACTGTCAGGAATCGATGGTGAATGGCGAAAACTCGATCCTGTTATCCTGTGAGCAATTCGGAACGAATTACCGTTTGACGATTGAGGGCGAGAACCTGCAGGGTTTCGGAGGTTCGTTCTGTACCATCAACGAGAAACAGAATGTCGCTTTGTCCGACTATGCTTCGGTGAGTTCGGATAACAAGAAGATCATCGTCAACTTGATTTCCACTTCGGTTCCGGTATTCTACACCCCGCTGTATGTGCTGATGCCGGGTGAAGTGTCTTATGGTTTCCCGACCGATGTGGAGTGGGGTAAGTGTTCGCAAGATCAGACGAAGTACACCATTACGGTAACCCAACCGGCAGCCGGTGGTACGATCGCAGCCGACATGACGGAGGCGGAGTATGGTATGGTGGTTACGCTGACCGCTACTCCGGCAGAGGGTAAGAAGTTGGACGCCTGGGATGTGAAGGATGCTTCCCAAAACCCGATCGGTGTCAGCAAAGCCGGTACGTTCGTGATGCCGCAGAGCAATGTGACCGTTACCGCCACGTTCAAAAACAAAGAGGATCTGGTGCCGGCTACTTGGAACGGTACGGACGAGATCGAGTGCAAGGAAACGAAATACCCGGTGTCATGGAGTATCACCCGCAATGCAGATGCTACGCTCACGTTCAAAGTGGTCGTGACGGGTACGGTGCCGGGCTTTGTGCCGGAAATAAATATCAAAGATGCCTATCCTTCGATGGAAGCTATGGACGGTTATTGGGCATATAGCACCGAGGATACCTATGAGGACGGCGATGAGGTGGTTGGTTTCTTCTGGTTGAAATTCGAAGCAGGTGTGAAGCGTATCGATTGGACGGGTTACACCGTTGGTGCATCGAACGAACCGACGCCTGCGGCTATCGATGTGATCAGCCAAGAGCCAAAAGCCAAGAGCGAAAAGCGGATAGAGAACGGTCTGCTCATCATTATCAAGAACGGTGCGCGCTATAACGCAGCCGGACAAGCGGTTAAATAAAACTTCTAAATTTATATACAATGAAACGAATCTGTTTGCTATCCGTGATGGCGATGCTGGCGCTGGGAATGTGGGCGCAGAGTATCACCGTGACGGGTGTAGTGATGGCTCAAGACGAGCCGGATCCGGTGATCGGTGCGAACGTGATGATTAAGGGCACCACGGTGGGAACGATCACGGATTTTGATGGTAACTTCGAATTACAAGCGAATGTGGGCGATGTGCTGCAGGTTAGCTTCATGGGGTACAAGTCCATTGAGGTGAAGATTGCCAACGCCGGTCCGCTGAACGTGACCCTTGTTCCCGACAACGTGCAGTTGCAAGAGGTTGTCGCTATCGGTTACGGTGTGATGAAGAAGAGCGACTTGACGGGTGCTGTTACTTCGGTGAAAGCTGATCAGTTGACCAAGACTCCTGCGGCCGGTTTGGACCAAGCTCTGCAGGGTCGTGCTGCCGGTGTGACGGTGAACAGCGACAACGGTACGCCGGGTGCAGCTGCTAAGATCCGTATTCGTGGTATCGGTTCGGCATTGGGTGGTAACGACCCGCTTTATGTAGTCGATGGAGTGATCACCAGTGATATCTCCTTCCTTGCTCCGAACGATATTCAGTCGATGGAGATTTTGAAAGACGCTTCCGCTACCGCTATCTACGGTAGCCGTGGTGCGAACGGTGTGATCCTTATCACCACCAAGTCGGGTGGAGAAGGCAAGGCGAACGTATCGTTCGATGCTTATTGGGGATTCCAGAACCGCTGGCGTAAGTTGGATCTGATGGACGCGCACACGATGGCGGAGACCAAGCTTGCTGTGGATGCCATGAAGAACGGTGCGGACGCATTGGATCTCTATTACAATAGAGGCTTCAACGAGTGGATGGCCGCATATAACACGGGTAACAACCCCTACTATCCGACCGTGATGACCCAGAAGTATCCGGACGGATTGGATTACTCGGCTATTAACACCGATTGGCAGGATGAGGTATTCCGCAAGAATGCGTTTATTCATAACTACAACCTGTCGGTGGATGGCGGTAATGACAAAGGCCATTACAGTTTCTCCGCTTCGTATTTCGGACAGGATGGTACGCTGAAGGGTTCGGATTATAAACGTCTTACGTTGCGTTTGAATTCCGATTATGAGATTCGCAAATGGTTGAAGATCGGTGAGCACTTGAGTTTCATGACCAACTGGACCACCAATGATGCATCGAACAACAATGCCAATGCCGGTGTGCTCAGTCAATCCTTGCGTATGGCACCGTGGGATCCGACCCATTATCCGGAGGGTAGTGTGAACAAGCTCGGTGAAGACCTGAGCGGAATTGTATCGGCTTCTTCGAACTTCAAAAACGTGTATAACCCATTCTCTATTCTGGAGGAGAATTTCCCGAGCAAGACGGCTAACCGTTGGGTAGGTGATATCTTCTTGGAGATTACCCCGATCAAGGGTCTCAAGCTCCGTTCTTCGTTGAGTTTGGATAACAGTCTCAACCGTGAGCGTGGTTTCGGTAACGCCTACGCGCATAGTAACTATGACAAGCGTGAGAAGAACCATGTAAGCAGTTCTATCAAGCGTTACAACACGCTGTTGGAGGAGACGACATTGACTTATGCCAATGAAATCGGAAAGCATAACTTCAGCATCATGGCCGGTCAGACCTGGTCGGAGTATAACTACTACACGATGGGTGGTGCCGGTGCATCGATCTTGAACCCTGTAGCAGAGAACTGGTATCTGAAGAAAGCGACCGAAGATATCACGCCGGCTTCCGACGATGTGGATCGTCAGCGTCGTTTGTCCTTCCTCGCTCGTGCGTTCTATAGTTATGACAGCCGTTATATGATCACCGCCAACTTCCGTGCGGATGGTTCGAGTAAGTTCAAAAAGAACCCATGGGGTTTCTTCCCCTCTGTAGCCTTGGCTTGGCGTTTGAGCGAAGAGCCGTTCTTGAAAGACAAAGATCTGGTATGGCTTGACAACTTGAAAGTACGTGCCGGTTGGGGTCGCGTAGGTAACGACGGTGTGAACGAGAATGATTTCGTATTGAAGATAGAAGACGGCACCTATTTCTCCAGTTATGTATTAGGTAATCCTGCTGTCAATGTGAAGGGTGCAACCATCACTACCTATGTCAATCAGGACGGTCGCTGGGAGACTAACGAACAATGGGATGCCGGTATCGACTTCAGTTTCTGGAACGGTAAGTTAAGCGGTTCGGTGGATTACTTCCTACGTGATACCAAGGATGCTTTGCTTTACGTGCCGGCACCTGCCCATGCGGGTTCGCAATTCCCGATGGTGGAGAACGTAGGTGTTATTCGCAACCAAGGTGTCGAGTTGGTGCTCAACCATGAGAATAAAGTGGGTCCGGTTCATTACAATATCGGCGGTAACTTCTCTTGGATCAAGAATGAGTTGACCAAGCTGAACGGTGGTTCGCCTCGTTATGAGGATCGCGTGATCATCAATGAAGGTTTGCCTTTGCGTGCTTTCTGGGGATACGAATATGAAGGTGTTTATACCTCGGATGAAGAGGCATTGCAGCACCTCTATGCCTATGATGCTTCGACGATCGGTGTGCATGCCGGTGACGCGAAGTATAAAGATATCAGCGGACCGAACGGCGTTCCGGACGGTAAGATTGATGACAATGATAAGACGATGATCGGTAATCAATTCCCCGCGTTCACTTATGGTTTGAACTTAGGCGCGGACTTCTACGGCGTGGATGTTCAGATCTTCTTCCAAGGTGTAGCAGACGTAGATGTATATAACGCATTGCGTCACGTGACCGAAGGAGCAGGCGATGAGATGACCCTCTCTAAGACTATGAGCAATGTATGGATCGGTTATACCGACCTGGTACGTGATGCATTGCAGAGCAAAGGTGTCAACTGGATGAACCTGGAGAACCGTTCTGCTAACGCGCTGCCGAATCCGGTAGGTGCTCCGAGCAATAACGAGACCTCATCCCGCTTCGTGGAAGACGCTTCGTATTTCCGTCTGAAGAACCTGCAAATCGGTTATACAATACCGAAACAATATACGGAGAAGGCGCATATCCAGCGTGCCCGTGTATATGTGAGCGGTAGTAACCTGCTGACCTTTACCAAGTACTCCGGTTTTGATCCGGAAGTAGGTAGCGGTGTGGACTACGGAAACTATCCGCAGAGCCGTACGTGGACTTTTGGTGTTAACCTTAATTTCTAATGATGGAAAGGAGAATGATTATGAAAAGTGTATTGAAAAAAATAGCTTTGTTTCTGGTTCCTTGTTCCTTGCTGTTAACCGGTTGCGAGGATTATCTGACGGCTCCGAATCCGGCAACGGATAAGGCAGAGGATTTCCTTGCCAGTGGTCAGGCATGTATCAATAATGTCAATTCCGACTATGTGCCTCTCCAATGGGAGTATGCGACAACATACTGCTCGGAGTGGTTCATCGGCGATATCGTCAGTGACGATGCGTTGAAGGGCGGACAGAACCTCAACGATATGTCCAACTCCTACGACATGGAGAACTGGAAAACGATTTCCAATAATGACATGCTCAACGATATCTATCGTGCCAATTTCTTAGGTATCGGTCGTTGTAACCTGTCGTTACGATATATCGCGAATGTAGCTCCCGACTCGGTCATGACCGAGAGCGTGAAAAATCGTCTGTTGGGCGAAGCACATTTCTTGCGTGCGATGTATTACTTCCGTTTGCTCCGTATCTTCGGCGGTGTGCCTCTTACTTTGGATGTGATTGATGGCACAGACGGTTGGAAGTTAGAGCGCGCTTCGGTGGATGAGGTATATAAAGCCATCATCGCTGATCTGGAAGCCGCTAATGCCACGCTGTGGGTTCGCTCCCAATATCCGGCAGAGGACTTGGGTAGAGCTACCAAGGGAGCAGCGCAAGCGATGTTGCTCAAAACATACCTCTATATGGCAGGCGACTATTGGAACAAGCAAGTAAGTATGAGTTCCGCAGATTGCTACAAGTTAGCCAAGGCATGGGGCGACAGTATCATCGCTTCCGGTGAATATAGCCTTGAGACCAATTATGCGAACTTGTTCTCATTAGCCGGAGAGAATGGACCGGAGTCGGTATTCGAAGTGCAGTATATGGAAGAAGAGACTTCTGACTATGGCGCTGATGCCGGTGGTTTCGGTGCTACGCGTGGTACGTTCTCCGTCATCCTGACCCGTTCCCGTTCATCCTTGTTAGGCGGCGGTTGGGGATTCAACAAGCCGACGCAAAACCTGTATGACGAGTACGAACCGGGCGATGCACGTCGTGATGCGACCATCCTGAACCCGCACGACACATTGATAGAGAACCCCAATGAGGAGATCTACTTGGGTTGCCGTTATGTGAGCCGCAAGCGTTCGTTGTACCTCAACGAGAGCGGTACGTCGTATGAGAAGTTAGGTCACGCTACCCGTGGAGAAATCAACAACACGATTATCCGTTATGCTGACGTGCTGCTGATGCACGCGGAAGCTTGTATCGGTGCCGGACAAGGCGATGCGCAAGCAGACTTGAACCAAGTACGTACGGCACGTGGCATGGCATCCTATCCGGGTTATTCGTTCACAGTGAACGGCACTACGATCGATGCACCGACTTTGTTGCAGGCTGTTCGTCACGAGCGTCGTGTTGAACTGGCTATGGAAGGTCATCGCTGGTTCGATATCGTTCGCTGGAACGGATTGGACGGTCAGGGCGTGAAGAAACATATGGACGCCTACAAGGCTACCGAGACGAAGAAAGCACAAGACCAGATGGCCGCTTTCGTAGAGGGCAAACATGAGATTTTTCCGATTCCGTCCAAACAACGTGAACTGAATCCTGCATTAACGCAGAATCCGCAATATAACTAAATACAAACTTAATCGTTTGTGATTAATCAATTTTTTTACTAACAATCAAAACAAAACAAATCATGAAAAAATTATTTGCAGTAGCGCTTGCAGCGCTGACATTGGTTGGTTTTTCTGCTTGCAAGAAGGAAAAAAATGATCCCGAAGCTTACAAGCTGAACCAAACTCAAGTTTCTATCGAGGAGGGTGCAACCTTCCAATTCACCATCACTCCGGCAGCGACCGCAGTATGGTCTTCTAACAAGGCAGAGGTGGCTACTGTTGACCAGAACGGTCTCGTAACCGCTGTTAAGGCAGGTAACGCTATTATTACCGCTAAGGTAGCTGATGTAGAACTTTCTGCAATGGTAACCGTAACCGCTAAGGGTGGTCAAGGTGGTGATGATCCGGAGATTGATCCGTCTCTGCCGGCTTCTTTGAAAGGTAGCGAGTACTATCTGATCCAATTGGATGAAACGACTGCAGCTAAACTGCAAGGCCGTATCAAAGCAGACTTGCGTGTAGATGACAATAGTTCGTTCCTCTATGTATGGGACCAAACCTATGTTGCAGGTGAGGCAAGCGGTATGAACTTCTACGGTGAGGCAGAAGGATGGCCTTCACTCCAAGTATCTACTATAGGTTGGTCCGGTATGGGTATCAATGTACAGGCAGGTAAGTTCGATCAACTGAACGCTATGGCTGCTATCATGGCTAATCCGGCTGAATATGTACTCCACATTGCTATGAAGTCAACGGACAATGCAACTCACCTGCTTGAGTTGGATGGTACCACCGGTAAAGGTAAAGTAGCTATCGGTGAAACAGACTTCAATGACAATGGAGTAATCACAAAGGCTGTTGCGAACTTCACACGTAACGGTTCATGGGGTGAGATTGAGATCCCGATGACGACCTTCACACAGCAAGGTTTGGTATATGGCAGCAATAATGCAAATGCGCTGAACGTATTGGTATTCCTCAGTGGTGGAGTTTCCGGTACTTCGCTGCAATATGATGCATGCTTCATCTACAAGAAATAATCTTTCTTGCTTTTGCCTGACGGGGCTTGGTTGCCCCGTCAGGTTCTAACTGTATAACAAAATAATAGTTCGTTCTATGAGAAAATACACCGTATTCTTTTTCGCTTTATTGGCATTGTGTTTCCATTCTTGTAAAGAGAAGAATGCCGTACAGTCCACTATTCAAGTCAGTCCGAATATGGCCTTTATGACCGTAGGGGAGATATTGCAACTGACAGCCAAACCATCTGCCGGTGTGCAATGGAGCAGTTCTGATACTGCCGTAGCAAAGGTAGCAGGAGGCTTTGTCGAAGCCATCAATGACGGACATGTTGTGATTACGGCCAGTACGAAAGATGCTTCCGGTACGGCGGATATCTATATTACGCAAGAGGGTGGAGAGTATCAAGGAGAGTATGAATTGGTATGGGCAGAGGAGTTTGACGGAACCACGCTGAATAGCGAATATTGGAATATCGAACAAGGCGGTGGTGGCTGGGGAAATCAGGAGAAACAGTATTACACCGATCGTGCGGAGAATATACGTGTTAAAAACGGATGTCTGGAGATAGAGGCGCGCAAAGAGCAGTACGGCAATAATGAATATACCTCTGCGCGTATCAATACCAAGAAAAAGAAGGATTTTGCGTACGGCAAGTTTGAAGCTCGCATCAAGTTCCCCAAAGGTGGCGGAACATGGCCTGCATTCTGGATGTTAGGTTACGGTAGCTGGCCTACGTGCGGAGAGATAGATATTGTGGAGCATGTCGGTAATAATCCGTACATGGCATCACATGCGGTACATACGCGTCAGAAGAACGGAACGAAAGGAAACAACTGGTCCAGTCGTCAGAACATGGCGAATATGGAAGAAGAATGGCATGTGTTTGGTGTAGAGTGGTTGAAGACCTATCTGTTGGGTTGTGATGCGCTTCGTTTTTATGTGGACGACCAAGTTGGCGGAGTTGTTTATTCTTCCCAAAATTCCACTTTCGAAGATTGGCCGTTTACGCAAGACCGTCCCGAGTTTATTATACTGAACTTGGCTTTAGGCGGAACGATGGGTGGCGCTATCAATGATAATGCGTTCAATAATCCGGTCATCATGTATGTCGATTGGGTACATGTATATCAAAAAGTAATGAAATAAAATGCGCAAACCGTTCTTTCCTATATCCATTCTGGGCTTATTGGCTATCGTGCTCTTTGCTTGCAAAGAACCGAACAAACCGGGCGTCCTGACCATCCAACCGAAGACCTTGGAGATGGTGGTAGGGGATATGCAACGCTTGTCGCTTGTGTGGAACGACCAAGCGGTGGAGGCTAATGCGGCTCAATGGAGCAGTTCGGATGCTTCGATAGCTTTTGTGTCGGGCGGAATCGTGGAGGCTTTGCAAGCAGGCGGAGCGGTGGTTAAGGCGACGTATCAGTCCACCACAGCAGAGTGTTTCGTCATTGTGAACGGCGAACCCGAGCAACCTCAGGAAGATCTTTCCAAATCGGTTAAATATCTGCCAAAGAGCGGCAAACGGGGGGTGGGCTATAGTTTTGCTTCTTTCCCGCAGGAAGATGTGGAGGCCTTGTCGCCTTTTATCAGTTGGTGCTATAACTGGGGCACACAGCCTTCTTCTGCCACGATATCCAATTTGTTGGATGAACATCAGATAGACTTCATCCCTATGGCTTGGAACGGGACGAACGAAGCGCAGATACGGGCATACAAGCAGAGCCATCCGCAATGTGCGTTTATCCTGGCTTTCAATGAACCGAATCTGACCGACCAAGCGAACATGACTCCGCAGCAGGCGGCAGACAAATGGCCTGCGTTGAAAACCTTGGCAAATGAATTGAACCTGAAGATCGTGTCTCCCGCTATGAACTACGGTACGCTGGCAGGATATAGCGATCCCGTCAAATGGTTGGATGAGTTCTTTGCGTTGGTTCCTAAATCCGACGTGTGCGCGATAGCCCTGCATTGCTATATGGGTTCTGCCGGCGCGATGTACGGGTATATCCATCGATTCGACAAATACGACTTGCCTGTCTGGATGACCGAGTTCTGCTCATGGGATAAACCGGCACCAAGTAGTGTGGAGGCGCAGATCGATTATATGAACGAGGCGGTGGTGATGCTGGAGTCGGATCCGAAGGTAGCGCGTTATGCGTGGTTCATACCTCGTGGAAGTGGACCGGTAGATAGTTATCCCTACATGCAGCTTCTCAGCAAAAAAGATATCGGTGCGCTTTCACCGCAAGGGGAAGTGTATGCAGGTCTCACTTCGTTTGACCGTACAACATGGTTGCCGTCCGATGCACCGATTCTACCGAATACCTATTGTGACTGTTCGGCAGCAGAGACGATACGAAACGGCAGTTTTGCGACTGCCCCTCATCTGCGACCTACAACGGATAACGCAGGTGTGCTGATGATGACCACGTTCACGAACGGGCAATGGGTGGAATATCAGATCAATGCTGTGAACGCTATTCAGAAGATGGTGATTCGCTATCAAGGGGTAGTGGGTTCTTCACTTACCGTAATGGTGGATGGGACGCAAGCCGCACAGACGCAACTGGCGTGGAACGAAGGTAAATGGGCAGAACAAGAGTTCGCTATCTCCATTCCACAAGGTCATCATACAGTACGGTTGGTATCCGGCGGAAATATTACGTTTAATTGGTTCAAATTGCAATAATCATGAAGAAACTATTTACTCTTTTTGCAGCGTGCATGGCAATGACGGCTATGGCACAAAATTATCAACTCGTGTGGAACGAGGACTTTACGGATGCAGCCTTGGATAACCAGGTGTGGAACATCGAAGTGAATGCGGACGGTGGCGGCAATAACGAATTGCAGTATTATTGCGAGAAAGGTGTTTCGCTGGGCGTAGAGCCGACGACGGGTAAGAAATGTCTGATCCTGACAGCCAACAAAGAGTCGGCAGGTGGTCAGGATTGTACCTCCGGACGTGTGAATACGAAAAACAAGATGTATTACACCTTCGGAAAGATCGAAGCACGTATCAAGTTCCCGAAAACGGCGAACGGTCTATGGCCGGCATTCTGGCAGATGGGGAATAACTTCGACCAAGTAGGTTGGCCTAAATGCGGTGAGACGGACATCATCGAGATGGGGCATCAGAATGCGTTCAGCAAGGGTACGCAGGAGCGTTATTTCAACGGAGCCATGCACGTGGGACGCAGATGGGATGCGGTATGGAGCGATGCGCAATCGGTCACATGGGACTATTCGCTGCAAGATACTTTCCATATTCTGACGATGATCTGGACGCCGACGTCCATCGATATGTATATGGATAAAGAGTCACATCCGGAGAATGGTGCTTATTTTCATGCGGATTTGGAGCCCAACGACGATGCGGACTATAACCGTCAACTGGTATTCGGCAAACCGAACTTCATCATTGCCAACCTCGCTGTCGGCGGTAACTTCCCGGGTATCTATAACATCAACGGCATCACTGCTTTGGCTGCCGGACCTCGCTCGATGTATATCGATTGGATACGTATCTACCAGCGTGGCGATGCGAATGAGTCCTTCGTCTGCCCCACGGCATCTGATCCTATCGAACCCGAAGTGGCGCAAGGAGTGGAAAGAATTCAGAATTCAGAATTTAGAATTCAGAAAGTACTGCGTGACGGACAGATTCTTATCCAACGCGAAGGCGAAGTCTATAATATAATGGGAACGAAGTTATGAAAAAAATCTTTGCTCTTTTATCTTTGAGCGCAGCGGTCTTTTATCTAAGCGCTTGTTCTTGCTCCAAGAGCGAGTACAAACTGGTCTGGTCCGATGAGTTTGACGGCGAGACGCTGAATGCGGCTTATTGGAACGTGGAGGACAATGCACGTGGAGGCGGTAATGCCGAGTTGCAGTACTATGCCCCGAAGAACGTCACCATCGAGCGTCATCCGGTGACAGGGGAGTCCTGTCTGGTGCTGAATGCGCAACGCGAAGACTACGGAAACCGTCCGTGTACTTCTGCGCGCCTCAATACGCAGGATAAGGTGACGGTGGAGTATGGAAAAGTGGAAGCTCGTATCGCTTTCCCTTATACCGCAGACGGTCTTTGGCCGGCATTCTGGATGCTCGGTAATAACCTTGCTACCAATTTAGGCGACAACGACGATATCGATGCGCAGGTGGCGCAGTTGGAGAAAGAGAACCGTGTCGTTTGGCCCAAGTGCGGGGAGATAGACATCTGCGAGATGGGGCACCATAGCGGTATCGAAGCCGGTACGCAGGATCGTTTCTTCAATGGTGCCTGCCACTGGGGCGAATCGTTTAATAACGGTGCCTATCCCAATTTCGGACAGTTCTGCACGGCTGACTACCCGGTACAAGGCGATTTTCACCTCTTCACACTCGAGTGGACCGCCGACTCCATTGCCATGTATCTGGATAAAGACGTGTATCCGGACGTAGCGCCGTATTTCCAACTCTCGTTGCGAAACAAAGAGGTGAATGAACCGGGACATTATTTCAACCACCCCTTCTATCTGGTGTTAAACCTCTCTGTAGGCGGGTTCTTCCCCGATATGCCGGCGGCAGAGAAATATCCGGAACTCATCACGGCGGATGATCCTTCCTTCCAACGCGTCACGGCTTTACCCGCAGATGGCACTCCTGTTAAAATGTACATAGATTATATACGAGTATATGAAACTAAGCATTAAAGAAAAATTAGGCTACAGCCTGGGTGATACCGCGTCCCATTTTGTGTGGGACTTGGTCAATTTTTGGTTGATTTTCTATTACACGGATGTGTTGGGTATCTCTGCCGGTTGGGCAGCGACCATCGCTATCTTGGGTACGATCATGGATGCCGTCATGGATCCGATCGTAGGTATCTGGGCTGACCGTACCAACAGTCGTTGGGGTAAGTTCCGTCCGTTCTTACTGTTCGGATGCGTGCCGTTTGCGTTATTCGCTTTCTTGGCGTTCTTCGGTCCGGATCTGCAGGGCAATGCGCTCATCGGTTATATCCTGCCGATGTTCATCGGTCTGCGTATCGTGTATGCGATCGTCAACATTCCGTATTCCTCTTTGGGAGCGGTCATGACGGATGACTCTATCGAGCGTGCCGGATTGAATTCCTATCGTTTTGTGGCAGCGAACATCGGTCAACTCATCGTGTCGGGTTTTGCCCTCTATATCGTGTATTATCTCGGTTCGCACGCGACGGGAATGGACTATTCCGTCATGATGGATGATGAGGCGCGTAAGCAGTTCATGGAAGAGGCAGTGGAGCATGCAGCCTTGGTACGCTCGTCCTATATCATCGGTTTCCGCTATCTGGTGGGTATCTTCGGATGCATCGGCGTGGTGCTTTTCTTGATTGCTTTCGCTACTACCAAGGAACGCGTGGCACCGCCTAAACGGCAAGAGACCGACCTCAAACATGACTTCGAGTATCTGTTCAAGAATCGTCCTTGGGTCGTGCTGATGTTGGTAGGTATCGTGTCCTTCATCATGTTCGCCATCCAGAATATATCGGCTACGTATTACTTCAAGTACTTCCTCGATGCGGAGTCGAAGAGCCAGATATTTAATATCCTCGGTACCGTTGCTTTGATCATCGCTATCCCGATGACCAAACCGCTTGTCAAGAAGTTCGGTGCCAAGCAGCTCTATATCGTTTGCTCGATCCTGTCGGGTTTGTTCTTCTGCCTGCTCTTCTTCGCCGGTAAGAACTTCGTACTGATCAATGTATTCAACTGCTTGGGTAAGATCTCTTACGCACCGGCGATATCGCTCTTATGGACGATGCTGGCGGACGCTGCGGATTATGGAGAGTGGAAATTCAACCGCCGTACGACCGGTCTCTGTCTCTCCGCTGCCGTGTTTGCGCAGAAGATAGGATGGTCCATCGGAGCGGCGTTGTTCGGTGTAATCATGAGTAAGATTCATTTTGACGGTGGAGTGGACATCGCTGTCACACAAGCGAACCCGGAGATCATGAATACCATTCATTGGATGTTCGGTATCGTACCGGGTGTGCTCTATGCTTCGTGTGCCATCTTCCTGGTGTTCTATAACTTGGATAACAAGACCATGGCTCAGATGAAAGTTGAACTTGAAACCCGCAGACAATCATGAAAAAAGTAAGAGGTCAGTTTATTTGGATCAACGGTGAGCATTTCTATGAGATCGCCAACTACGATCAGATGAAGCCGTTCTTTATCTCCTTGGCGTCGGATACCGACCTATGGATGTATTTGTCCTCAACGGGTGGTCTCACCTGCGGACGTCGTAGTCCGGGCGAAGCGCTGTTCCCCTATTATACGGATGATAAGATCACCGAGTCCTATGAGTTCACGGGACCGCGTACGGTTTTAGAAATCGTCAATCGTCAATCGTCCAATCGTCCATTAGTATGGCGGCCCTTCTCCAATATGCAACAACCGGTCTATCGTATCTCCCGTAAGATCGCCAAATCGACGGTGGGTAACCAGATTGTGTTCTGCGAAGAGAACCATTCGCTAGGGCTGCGTTTTTCCTATCTCTGGGCGCCGGCAGGCAAACACGGTTGGGTACGCAGGGCTACGCTGGAGAACCTGACCCAAGAACCGGTTCGTGTTCGTCTGACTGACAAGCTGCAGAACGTGCTGCCGGCAGGTGTGGAGCGGAAGACCCAGAATGAGTTCTCGACCCTGGTGGACGGATATAAGAAAACCGAACTCGTACCCGGTACGTCCCTTGCCCTCTTCCGAATGGAAGCGATCTTGGTTGATCGTGCCGAACCTTCGGAATCCCTGACTTGCAACACCGTTTATGCCCTTGGTCTGCCTCGTGCCAACTATGCGCAGACGGAGTCCAAAGGGGTGCGCGGTGCGTATGTGGCCCGTTCATCGTTCAACCTTCAACCTTCATCGTCTCAGACTTGGTACAATGTTCTGGATGTAAGCAAAGATGCGGTGGCGGTTCATGAACTGATGCGTTTCATTGCTACTCCGAAACGTGCGATCAAAGCCATTGAAGCAGCGATGCGTCAATCAACAGATGCCTTGATCCGTATCGTACATAAGAACGACGGTATCCAGATCACCGGAGATGAAGCAAATGATGCCCGTCATTTTGCAAACGTGCTGTTTAACACCATGCGTGGCGGCTATTATCTCAACTATCCTCCGAAATCGGATACCGAAGACCTGCCGTTGACCTTTGGTCGTCGGCACGGTGATCCGTCCCGGCCTTGGAACTTATTCAGTATCCATGTGCAGGATGAGAACGGTAACCCCGTAGTGGGATACCAGGGCAACTGGCGGGATATCTTCCAGAACTGGGAAGCCCTCTCGTACTCCTATCCGCTCTATACGAATCATATCATTGCCAAGTTCCTCAATGCGACGACGGCAGACGGTTACAACCCCTACCGTATCTCCAATGAGGGATTGGACTATGAGGTGATCGAACCCGAGAACCCATGGTCGAATATCGGTTACTGGGGTGACCATCAGATCATCTATCTGCTCAAACTGCTGGAGATCAGTTATAAGCACGATCCGGAGAAACTGCGTCGTTTGTTACAGGCACGTCAGTACTCGTTTGCCAATGTGCCGTACCGCTTGAAGAGTTATGCCGAGATCGTAGCGGATCCGAAGAACAGTATCCGTTTTGATGACGAAGAACATAAGCGTATTCAAGCGCTCATTCCTGAGTTAGGCGCCGATGCCAAACTGTTATTGGACGAGCAGCGTCAGGTACGTCGTACCACGATGGCGGACAAACTGCTCATCACACTGCTGACCAAACTGTCGAACTTCGTTCCCAATGCCGGTATTTGGATGAATACCTTGCGTCCCGAATGGAACGATGCGAATAATGCGCTGGTCGGTTTCGGCGCATCCATGGTCACGCTCTGCTACATGCGTCGGTATGTGACCTTCCTGCAGACCTTGTTGACCGAAGATATCACCATCGGTGTTGAGACAGAAGCGTTCCTGAAAGGCATAATGGCTGCTTTGTCGGATTTAATCCGATTCAATCCGATTCAATCCGATGTAATCCGTAAGTTCACGGATGAGGTCGGTCTTGTCGGTGAAGCCTATCGTACGCGTGTATATAAAGGTATCAGCGGCGAACAAACGACAGTTGCTCTGGCTGAGGTACAGGCGTTCCTGACAGCAGCATTGGAGGCTATAGACGCTTCTATCCGTGCCAATAAACGCGAAGACGGATTGTATGAGGCGTATAATCTGATTAAGTTCGACAATCAACAATCGACCATTGAGATCTCCCATCTCTATCAGATGTTGGAGGGACAAGTGGCGGTACTCACTTCCGGTTTGTTGACTCCCGAAGAGTCGGCAGACTTGCTGGATGCCATGCGGACTTCGGATCTCTATCGCGAAGACCAACGGTCGTATATGCTGTACCCCAATAGAAGGCGTAAGACCTTCCTCGAACTCAATAACCTGCCGGATGAAGCGAAAACGCTGCCGGTGGTTCAGAAATACCTGGGTACGATCCTCAAACAAGACTGCGACGGAGGTATCCATTTCGATGCCAAGTACCGCAATGCGAATGAGTTGCCGGAGGAGTTGAAAGATCTGTATGAATCGATATTCAACCACCATGCTTTCACCGGTCGTAGCGGCACGTTCTATAAGTATGAGGGACTCGGCTGTATCTACTGGCATATGGTGAGCAAGTTATTGCTTGCTGTAGGAGAAGTAATTCAGTCTGTCAGGCCGCAGGACGGTCTGTGCTCTGTCAGCGAAGCGGTCTGTCAGCGTTTGCGCAATCATTATCTCGCCATCCGTGAAGGAATCGGTTCGCATAAGAACCCTGCCGAATACGGCGCGTTCCCCTTCGATCCCTATTCGCATACGCCGTCCATGGCAGGTGTACAGCAACCCGGTATGACCGGTCAGGTGAAGGAAGATATCATCTCCCGTTGGTTCGAGTTAGGCGTGTTTGTGCGAGACGGACAAATCCATTTCGCACCGCAGGTGATCATCACCGATGATTTCGTGGGAGGTGCCCTGCAGTTTGACTACTGCGGTACACATGTCATCTATCGTTTGCAGATTGAAGGTGAACCGCAAAGCATGTACCTCAATAATGCCGAGGTATCGTTAACCAAAGAACAAAGTGCGCATGTGTTTGCGCGTGACGGACAGATTAACCTATTAGAAATAAAGATATGCGTCAAGTGATCTTATTTGCGCTATGTGCGCTTACCGCTTGCACCGCCAAGGTGCCTTCTACTCATGTGTGGCTTACTTCGGAAGCCGGAGACAAATGTGCCGAGAAAGAGGCGGTGGTCTTCACCAAAGCCAATGCCGATGCCAATGCCTTTGTCATTGACCTCAATGACCGTCGGCAGACCATAGACGGTTTCGGTAACTCGATCACCGAGTCCTCCGTCTTCGTTCTGGCATGCCTCACACCGGAGCAGCGCCATGCCGTGCTGGAAGAGATGTACGGGGAGCAGGGGGCTAACTTCAGTGCCAGCCGTACTGTGGTGGGGGCTTCCGATTTTGCCCTCAAAGGACATTATTCGTTTGACGACGTGGACGGCGATGAAGATCTGACGTATTTCTCCATGGCGGTTCATCAAGACGGGTTCTCCAAAGCAGAGTATCCGCAGGTTCAGGATGAGTCCTTCGATATGTGGCAATGTATCCATGAGATAGCTTCTATCAAAGCGGCGCAGACCGATTCGGAATGGAAACTGGTGGCTTCTCCTTGGACGGCTCCCGCTTGGATGAAAGATAACAAACAGTTCTTTGACAAACAGCACCGTTACGGTGGGGCATTGTTACCGAAATACTACGACGCGTATGCTCGATACTACGTCAAATATCTGGATGCGTATCGTCAATCGGGCATCCGTTTCTGGGCGATCACGCCGGAGAATGAACCGATGGGTAACGATGGTTCCTGGGAGTCGATGCACCTCTCACCGGCAGTGGAAGCTACGCTGATTGGTCAGTATCTGGGTCCGGAGATGGAGAAGAACGGGTTCGGCGATGTGAAGATACTCGGTTTTGACCAGAACACCTTCGAGGCTGCTCCTTATACCGAAGCTATCTTCGGTGACTCCTTGGCGAATGCCTATACCGACGGAACAGCGCTGCACTGGTATGGTTCTTCCATCAGTTGTTTCCCGGAAGTGCTGGATTCACTTCATGCGGCACACCCGGGTAAACGTCTTATCCATACCGAAGGATGTGTGGATAACTTGGGGCGGGACGGTTGGCCCGGAGTATCGGATTACGAAGGATACAAAGAGTGCTGTTGGTTCAATAACGATGCGTTCTGGTGGACTCCGTCCGCTACTGATTGGGCCTATTCGACCCCTTGGTGGCCGGAGTGGCATCCTAAATATGCCGTTACCCATCGTTATGCAAGTTATATCATTGACGGTATCAACCATTGGTTAACCGGATATATCGACTGGAATGCCGTACTCGACTCGATAGGCGGACCGACGCACGTGCAGAATTACTGCGGTGCGATGCTGATGGTCGATTATCAAAATGATATCCTCTATTTCACACCCTATTTCTATGTGCTCAAGCAGTTCAGCCGCTCCATGCGTCCGGGTGATACGGTGTTGGGCGTAGAAGACAGAGCACAGAACACAGAACACAGACCTGTTTACCTTTGCGCGACAGTCAACGACCAAGGTGAATATGCCATCAATATCCTCAACACGGGTGAGGCAACATCCTTCCCGGTGCAGATAGGTGCGTATAGCGCAACCATCGACATGCCTGCCAATTCCGTTGAAACGATCATCGTGAAGTTATGAGGCGATATCTTTTCTCTTTGAGCGTAGCGGTCTTTTGTCTTTTAGCGCAAGCGGTCTGGTCACAGACCCCCGTGCGCGTAGGCTCCGGTTCGTACGCATCCTATGTACCGCTGACCAAAAGTCGTACTTCAGAGCACGGCGGATGTCAAGCCTATCAGATGGAGCATCGCATGCTCTATCTGCCGGATTCGCTTTTGGCACGTTTGGGTGCGCCTGACGGTTCCCGTCAAGGCACACTGGCGCTGCCTTCCAATGACTGGTGGACCTATGCCCTTGTGAACGAGTGGACCGGTAAGATCTGGACCTACCCGGGATGGGTGGAAGCGACCGCAAGCGGTATTGAGATAGGCTATCCGGATCATTGGGAGCCGACGGGTTGTGAAGTCAAATGGGATACTCCGTTGCATATCGACCTCAAAGCGGCGCATAGCAATACGCCGATGGCGAAGATGGAGTGTCTGGTGGATGCATGGTCGGATTTTAGCATGTCGTTCATCGTGCGTGCCGGTCAAGACTGGGTGCGCGTCACCTGTATGCACGGTTCGCCTATCGTGTGGTTCGAGACCAACGGTATGCAACTGACCGTCACGAATCCCGATGTAACCAAGTATGCGGTGTTCGAGCAAGCGAATCAACTGAGCGTGGCGTTACTGACAAACGGATTGGATGCTGCGGCTTGTGCGCCCTATGCGTTCCGCATCCCGCGTAAGACGACAATGAGTTATCACTATGATGCGAATGCTTCGACTTTGTCCACTACTTTTACAGTTTATACAGAGTCAATCACCAATCACCAATCACCAATCACCAATGAGCACGCAGTGCTCCTGGGCTTTTTGCCCCATCATTATTATACCAATAACAAATTACAAATTACCAATAACAAATTACAAATTACCAATCACCAATTACCAATTACCAATTACCAATACCTGACGCCACGTGGCACAATGAAAGTGGCGGAAGGTAACGATTTTACCTTCACTTATCCGGTTCATTCGTTCCTGCCGTATTTCCCGGCTCCGTTGGAGTGGAAAGAAGATTTCTCGGCGACCCGCATGGCAGAACTCAATGCCGACTATGCCAAACGCGGTTCGTTCGGTGGTGATACCTATTGGGGTGGTAAAGGACTCACGCAGATGGCGCATTACATGACCTTTGCCTTGCAGATGGGTGACACGGCTACTTTCCGTATGGCAAAGCAACGCCTCAAAGAGGTGCTTGTCAACTGGTACACCTATACCCCCGGGGAGAACCTCTATTATTTTGCGCGATATCCTCGATGGGGTGCGATGGTAGGTATGGATCCGTCTTACGACTCTGATACCTTCAACGATCATCATTTTCATTACGGTTATTTCATCTACTCTTCTGCGTTGCTCTGTCTGCTGGACGATGAGTTCCGTGAACAATACGGAGCGATGGCAAGGGAAGTGGCACGTGACTATGCCAACTGGCAGCGTTCGGCGGATGAACCTTGGTTCCGGACACTTGACCCTTATTGCGGACACTCGTTCGCAGGCGGTTTGGGGAATGGCGGTAACGGAAACGGACAAGAGTCTTCATCCGAAGCCATTCAGGCGTGGGGCGGTATATGGATGTTAGGCGCTGCGCTGCAAGACCAAGACATGTTGGAAGCCGGTATCATGGGGTACACCCTTGAGACACGCGCCACAGCAGAATACTGGTTCGATAAAAACAGACGAAACATCGACTATACCAAATACCAACACCCTTATTGCTGCAACCTCACGATGCAGGGAGTAGGGTGGTGGACGTGGTTCTCCGGTGACCCGGTCTGGATGCATTCGATCCAGTGGTTACCGATCTCTCCTATCTTGACCAACAGTTTCAGCGAGGACCTTCCTTTTGCCCGTTGGGACTACACGCAGATGTATGCCAAAAAAGAAGTGGGAGATTACGAAGCCTCCCAAGGCGGTTTGGGCGATGAGTCCGGTTTGGGCAATGTCTGCCTGTCCTACCTCTCGCTCTTCGATGCCGACTCGGCGGCACGCGTATGGGACCGTATGGATAAGATGGGAAAGGCACTGGCTAAGAACCCCGACACAGGCGGTATCACCTATTGGTTGGCGCATAGCCATAAAGCACTGGGTGAGAAACGCTATGATATCTATGCCAACCATCCTCTCGCATGCGCCTACACGGATACCGTCAGCGGACGTATGACCTATGCGGTGTATAATGTGGGACAAGCAAAACTGAATGTGCATTTCTTCGGAGCCAAAGATACGACGGTGACAGTGCCGCATGGACTGACGCTGATCTCCGGCAACAAGACACAGACAACCACCACCATCGAAGATGAACAGGTGGAGATCGAACCCGATCCGATGGCATGGGATCTGCCGTATCCGAACCTGGCACTGCATAAACCCGTTACGGCTTCATCCGAAGAGAACGCAGGTTGTCTGGCGAAGTTCTTGACGGATGGTAAGACCAATACCCGTTGGGGTTCGGCGCATAGAGACGGCGAGTATGTCATGGTAGATCTGGAACAATTATGTTACATCGATCATCTTATCTTGCGTTGGGAAACTGCATATGCTTCCGAATATGAACTGGCGTTGAGCGATGATAACGTCACCTGGCGCACGATAACACTCAGTTCTGCAGGTGGGGTGGAGCAAATCAATCTTCAATCTTCAATCTCCAATCTTCAATCTTGCAGAGCAAGGTACATTCGCATCACGGGTCTTCAACGTGCTACGCAATACGGTACTTCTTTGTATGAACTCGAAGCCTACGGTCGTCCTCTTACCGGTGACCCGACGAAAGTGTTTGTGATCGCTCTTTCGGCAACCGACACGGTGCTCTGTCAAGGACAATCAACCACCCTCACTACCACTGCCTACAGTTATAGCGGAGCGGTGTTGTCTGCTACGGATGAGAAGAAGACCTATCCCGATTACGGTCTGTTCACCGAGACACGCGAACGGGAAGGTTGCACCGCCTCGCTTACTATCGTTGTGATGGAATCGGAGCATATCGATTCGGTCATCGTCTCTCCTGATGAAGTAACATTACCCTTGGGCGACACGCAGGACTTCGCTATCTGTCCGATTAACCAGTTCGGCATTGCTACGGACACCTGTCATCATCTGTTCCGGGCTACGCAGGTGGGAGACACTCTGATTAAGTTCGATTGTTATAACCAATCACCAATTACCAATTACCAATCACCAACGGCCCTTGTCCATGTGTTACCTTACTCGGATGTCAATCTGGCGCTTCATAAACCTGTCACCTGTTCCGGTTTTGAGAATGCAGGAACGGTGCCAGCCAATGCCACGGACGGAGACCTTACCACTCGTTGGGGAAGTCTGCATAAAGATAACGAATGGGTAGAGGTGGACCTGCAGCATTGCTATATTCTGGACTCCATCCGCTTGTATTGGGAGACTGCTTATGCAACCGCCTATGAGATCCAACTGAGCGGCGATGCAGAGCACTACGAGGTGGCATATAGTACCACTACTTGCCAAGGAAAGAATGAGACGATTCGCCTGAATGCCCTCCCTGCTCGCTATGTCAAGATCCTATGCTTGCAGCGAAGCGGCGGCTACGGTTCTTCGCTATGGGAGATAGAGGTATATGGTTCCGGACGTTGCGATGAACCCGGGACGGGGATAGTAGAAATCGTTAATCACCAATCACCAATCACCAATTACAAATTCATCAAAGATGGACAGATCTATATTTCGCGTAACGGTGCTATCTATACTATTGATGGCCGTTTGCTCATGTTCGAAAAACAATAAGTCAGATGAAGACCGTTTCATCGATGACCTGCTCTCCCGTATGACGCTGGAAGAGAAGATAGGTCAGATGAACCAACTGGACCCGGAATGGGATGCGGAACTCAAAGAACCGCTCATACGGGAAGGGAAGGTGGGCTCTATCTTTAATATCGTCGGCGCGAAAGAGGTGAACCGTCTGCAACGCATGGCGGTGGAAGAGTCGCGTTTGGGAATCCCCTTGATCGCAGCAAGGGACGTCATCCATGGTTTTCGTACGATTTATCCCATTCCTCTGGGACAAGCTGCTACGTGGAATCCCGAATTGGTAGAACAGGCCGCTGCATTGACGGCCGATGAAGCAACCTCCGTCGGTATCCGTTGGGCATTCTCTCCTATGGTGGACGTGGCACGTGACCCACGTTGGGGACGGGTGGCTGAAGGGTATGGCGAAGATACCTATCTCACTTCGCAAATGGCTGCAGCGGTGGTTAGAGGCTATCAACAATCACCAATCACCAATCACCAATCACCAATTAAGATGGCTGCTTGTGTGAAGCATTTTGCAGGTTACTCGGCATCCGAAAGCGGACGGGATTATAACACCACGTGGATCCCGGAAGTGCAACTGCGCGATGTCTATCTGCCGCCGTTCAAAGCAGCGGTGGATGCCGGTGCAATGAGTCTAATGTGTTCCTTTAATGCCTTGAACGGACTGCCCTCTTCGGCAAACAAGCATCTTAATATAGACATCTTACGGAACGAATGGCATTCGGATGCCCTTTTGGTAAGCGACTGGGGTTCGGGTTCCGACCTGGTACCGCATGGCTTGTGCGCCGATAAGAAAGAAGCTGCCCTCCGTTGTATCAATGCCCGCATGGAGATGGATATGCAGGGCAATATCTACTATGATTACTTGGCGGAACTGGTTCAGGAAGGGAAGGTCAAGGAGAGTCAGATAGACGACTGTGTACGTTCGATTTTGCGTATGAAATACCGCTTGGGATTGTTCGAAAACCCCTATGTACCGGAAGAAGAACCGGTCGCTTATACCGATGAAGCCCTTGCCTTGGCATCCGACATCGCAACGGAGAGCATCGTCCTCCTTAAGAATGACGGCGTCCTACCGTTAAACCTTCAACCTTCAACCTTCAACATTCTCATCACCGGTCCCATGGCGGACCAACCGCGTGAACAACTCGGCACATGGATCTTCGATGGCGAACCCGAACACTCCGTCACACCGCTCATGGCACTCAAATCACAAATGACAAATGACAAATTACAAATAATTTACGAACCCGGTTTGGCATATTCGCGCGATAAAAGCACTGCGAATTTCGCCAAGACCATCGCTGCGGCTCGTCAATCGGATGTTATTCTCTTCTTCGCCGGAGAAGAAGCCATCCTGTCCGGAGAAGCACGTTGTAGGGCGGATATCACCTTGCCCGGTGCACAATCGGCTTTGTTAGCCGAACTGCATAAGACCGGTAAACCCATCGTGCTCATCGTCATGGCAGGTCGTCCGTTGGCGATAGGCGCTGACGTGGCGAATGCTGATGCGGTCCTTTATGCCTTCCATGGCGGAACGATGGCGGGGCCTGCTATCACACGTGTGCTGACAGGTGAAGCTCCTTCCGGACGATTGCCGATGACGTTCCCGAAGATGGTGGGACAGATACCGCTCTATTATAACCGACTGAACACAGGTCGTCCTACTTACGACCCGCCGGTGCTTATCAATGATATACCGGTAGGCGCTAAACAGTTCTCCGTCGGCTATTCGTCCTGTTGGCTGGAGACCGCTACCGAACCCCTCTTCCCCTTCGGTTATGGTCTGACTTATACAACCTTCGAGTACGGAGAAACAAAGGTAAATGACCAATTACCAATGACAAATGACCAATTACCAATGACAAATGGCCAATTACCAATGACAAATGACCAATTATCAATGAGCATTTCGTGCAGTATCACCAATACGGGCAAGACGGACGCATATGACGTACCGCAACTCTATGTACGTCAGGTGTCGGGGGATTTTGCACGACCGATAGCGGAACTCAAAGGATTCCAAAAGATCTTCATTCCGGCAGGTGAAACGCGCACCGTCACATTCACCCTTTCCCGGGAAGACTTGGGCTACTGGCACGAAGAGAAAGACGGCTTCAACAGTCGCGTATGGTTCGCCACCGATGAAGCCGAATTCCGGTTCTCTATCGCACCGAATGCAGGTGCGGCTCAACTGCGTTAATCGTCGTTGATAGTAGGGATAATCTCTTGCGTGCGCCAAGAAGTGAAACGAAGTCGAACGGGTAATATGATCCGTTCGATTTTTTGTGCGATCGGTCGTTCAGGATCCGGCACGATGGCACATGCTACCTGTTCGAAGGTATTGGCATCCACAGCATAGTAACGCGAATCCGTAGCCGTATATTCGGTGATGGTCCAATGGAAAAGGTCTCCGGTGATGGTGATCTGCATGGTTTGCGGATCGTAGGCATCAATACCGATATGTGCTAACTCTCCGGTGCAACGAACGGCGTAGAGTTGGTATGCATCATCCACCACTAAACCGATCAACTTCCTATTTGCCGGTTCCAGCGTAAAGACCTGAATAAACTTTGAACTTTCGACTTTCGACTTTTGACTTTTAATCTCTTTCACCCACGGCGTGCCCTTCACCATCTTGAGTTGGAAAAGACGGTTGTTGCTATCGGTTAACAGGAACCCGTTATCATAGTCCTTACGCGTCGTACCGTTCCCCCAGATGAGTTGTACGGGAAAGGTGAAACCGTGTTTTGTCAATTCTCTGGAGAACGAGAGCGATTTCGCTTTATTCACCTTGTTGGTCTCGCAGTCAATGAACTCCAATTCGTCATTCGTCAAACGGAAGACATCCGGAGGTAATTGCAGATCAACTCTTCCGGACGCTGATTCTAACATCGTATAAAGACCTACTGCCGGTTTGTTCAACTGCTTAGGTGAAGTCTTGAAATGAAAAGCGTTCTGCTGAATCAGTTTGGGATTAAGTGCAACACCGTACAGACTGTCCGGCAAACGTCCTTCCGCTACCAATTGACGGAAAGAGAAGAGAGGAAGCAAACTATCCGCTTCGGATTTAGACCACTCTTGTCCTCGAAAATCCGTATAGTGAACCTGCTTATCCTGCACTTCCATCTTAATGAACGTGCTATCCAGACAGGAATAAACCACAAAAGGTGTCTTGTCCGTGCGCGGCGAGACTAACTCATATAACGATGGTAGTACCCATGCAAGGACTATCAGTGCAAGAAAACAAATTATAAATTTGAAATTTGAAATAATCGTTCCGTAAGGATAAGAAATTTGAAATATCTTCATCATTGTTTTCCAAGTTTAAAACGATAGACCGAATAGAAAGGCAGGCACATGGTAGCCAGAATCGCCAATATCAACCACGGCCACATGGCGATGTTACATGCCGGTTGAGCGGTCAGAAAACAGAGGGCTACGATAGGTGCTCCGATCAGAAAATCTGCACAACGGATCTTCCATTGGGGTTCCAATAAGCACCAAGAGGTGACGCTGTATCCGAGTAGTCCGCCTATGTACCAAGGCAAGCAGGTCAAGAACGTGCGCCAAACAAGTTCACGTGGAAGCCAGATTTGTTCAACAATCGCGAGTACCGCTGCATCAAGCGCAAAGAGTCCGCATAAGCAGAGCAGGCTGCAGAAGAGCATGGCGCCGATACTCATTGTATAATCAATAGGCAAGTGCAGCGTCAGACGGATTCGTTTGACTTGCATCTCCGGTAACCATTGACAGAGGGCGATACAAACGCCGGTGATAAGGGGAATGTACATCAAGGCGTTCACCATCAGTACGTCCCTTCCGATCATCGTTGCCCAAGTCTCTACAACGCCTGAGGCCAAGAGTGTAGAACGAAGAGCTAAAAGTAGATAGGCGATGAGACCTATATGTATGACGAAAGCTAAGCACCAAAAGAGTCTCAACTTCAACCATTCCTTATAAAATATTGCTCGTAGCATTTATGATTTCAATTTTAATATTTACCGGTTAAGTCAATAAAGGTATCTTCCAATGTCTTGTCCGGGGTGATCAGTTCGCTTACCGGACATTGTTTCAAGATCCGACCGTAGTCCATGATGATGCAATCATCAACCAATCGTTCAAGGTCTTGGATGATATGCGATGTCAGGAATACGGTTTTTTCTCCTTTCTTGCAGAAGTCCCGCAGGTACTCCACGAAGAGCCGTCGGTATCCCGGATCAAGACCGAGCGAGAAATCATCGAGAATCAACAATTCCGGATCTTGCGCCATCAATAGTCCTAAGGCTACTTGGCTGCGTTGACCGTTGGACATCTGGCTCAATAATTGATAGTCTTTGACCTTCAAAAGTCGCATCAACTCATAATACGCGTCTTTGTTCCATTTCGGGAAGAAAGGGGCATAGAACCGCTCGATCTGTGCAATCGTCATGAAGGGATATTGAACATGTCCCTCCAGCAACAAACCGATACGAGCGCGTTCCTTAGCCGGCATCGTGCGAGTGTCATAGCCTAATAGCCGACACGAACCGGCATGTGGTTGAATGAAACCAGACAGGATATTGATAGTCGTCGTCTTACCCGTTCCGTTCTTACCTAACAAACCTAAAATCCGACCACGCGGTACAGAGAAGGACAAGTCTTCGTATATCAACCGTTTCCCGTAATAGTGGGTAACGTGGTCATATTCTATCATTGCATCATTCATACAAGCATTCAGATAAAAATCGGTGCAAAGGTACAACTTTTTTGGCATATATGCAAGAACTAATTATAAAAATCCCTAAAAATAGGGATTTGCGGGCTTATTCTTGCATAATTCAAAAAAAAGCAGTAATTTTGCGGCGTGAAACGAATTCGTTACATAGTATTAACCATCTGTACGCTGTATTCTGTACGCTGTACTCCTTTGTTCGCCGCACAGCCGGAAACGATGGTTCTGGATAGTGCCCAGCAGGCTTTGTTGGATAGTCTGGAGCGCATGTTCACCATTCAGGAAGTGGTCGTGACGGCGGAGGAAAAGATCGAACGCAGCAGTGCTTCGGTCATCAACAAAGAAGCCATGCAGCATATTCAGCCTTCTTCTTTCACGGATATCTTACAGACCCTGCCTGGCGGCACAACCAAGGATCCGAACTTGACGAACGCGAACACGATTCGTTTGCGGGAAGCAACCAACGGATCAACCAGCGGTGAGTATGATGCCTCTTCTTTAGGCACCTCGTTTGTGATTGATGGCGCACCTGTGAGTACGGACGCCAATATGCAGTATGTGCAGTCTGACGTGAGTGGTGCCGATGCCAAACGTAATAGTGTGGGAGCGGGGGTGGATATGCGTACCATCTCAACAGACGATATTGAGAAAGTGGAGATCATTCGTGGAATCGCGGGTGCGGAATACGGCGATGTCACTTCCGGCGTCGTGAAGATCGAGCGTACCAGTAAACCTACCCCGTGGAGGGCACGCTTCAAAGCCGACGGATTCAGTAAACTGCTTTTCTTCGGTAAGGGCTTGGGTTGGAACAATGAGAACACGGTTCTCAATTTCGGCTTGGACTATCTGAACGCTAAAGCCGATCCGACCAACACGCTAGAGAACTATCAACGTATCACAGGATCGGTGCGTCTACAGCAAAAATGGGAAGTCTGGAATCTGCGTATTCGTTGGCAGAGTCATCTCGATTATACGGGTAGCATCGATAATGAAAAGATTGACCCCGATATCCACCGTAATCGGGAAGATAGTTATAGCAGTGAGTATCATAAACTCAGTTGGAATAATACCCTTCGGTTGCGTCAGGCGGATGCGCACTGGTGGTGTTTCTGCGTACAAGCAAACGTATCTGGTGAGATAGATCGTATTCGCCAGACACGTTTTGTGCAATTGACGACCCCTAAAAACCCCGCCATTGACAATATGCAGGAAGGCGAAGCAACGGTCCGTTTATTGCCATACAAATACGTAGCGAACCATGAGGTAGAGGGACTTCCGCTCAATGTGTTCGTGCGGCCTAAAGCGGAGTTCTTCTTTGATACTTGGAAATTGGAGCACCAAGTCAGTGCCGGTGTCGAATGGAGGTACGCCAAGAATTTCGGTAGAGGGCAGATCTATGACTTGAGTAGGCCTTTGAATTACTCTTCAACTTTGCGACCTCGTGCGTACTATGACATTCCGGCTTCGAACCAGTTGGCATGGTATATACAGGATGATATCTCTTTCCCGATTCATGAACATTTCGGCTTGGATCTGAATATCGGTCTGCGTGGTACATCGCTTTTGGGGCTTGGTTCGCAGTACGCTATTGATGCTAAGTGCTATTTGGATCCCCGTGCCAATATAGGTCTCAATTTCCCGTTCTCCAAAGGTAAATTCTATGTGGCTGCTGCTATCGGTCAGCATACGAAAATGCCGACGCTGCTGCAATTGTCACCGAACTTGTTGTATATGGACATGCAAGCTACCGACATACCGATAGCACCTACAGATACAACCATGCAGATATATACGCATATCGTCAACCCGACCAATTATGAGTTACAACCTGCAAGGAATTTGAAATGGGAAGTAAGAGCCGGTTTTGATATCAACAAGCATAAGTTGAGTATCACCTATTTTGAGGAAGATATGCGTAATGCATTCCGTGGCTTGATGCAGGTAGAAGCCTTCAACTATACGATTGCCGACAACGCCTATGATCGCTTACTTACCTACTCAACGACTTCCAACGGCAGTAGAATATACAAGCAAGGAGTGGAATGGCAATACCAAAGTCCGCGTATCCCTGCTATCTGCACGCGCTTTACGTTGAATGGCGCTTGGCTGCGGACTGTCTATAGCAACAGCGAACGGATGTACTCTACGGAGAAAAGTCCGGGTGTCGTGAACGGGATCAATGTGCAGGACCATTATATCGGTTTGTATAATTGGACCGAAGGCTATATCAGGGAGAGTCTTAATTCGAACATCGTGGCTGATGTCTATATTCAGCGAATCGGTTTGACGCTAAGTGCTACTTTGGAGACGACTGTTTATACGGCTTCGAAAACCTTGGAAAAGAACGGTCGGCCGGAAGCGTATATCTCGTCTAAAGACGGGCAACTACACCCATACGATAGCGCGGCAGAACAAGATCCGATATTGAGAACCCTAATCTTTGATTATAACTCAGGCTTGTTCATTCGGCGTACCGTACCGTTTGAGGGATATCTGAACTTACGCGTGCAGAAAAGTATCACAAAGTATGCAACCATTGCGTTGTATGTAAACCGATTGTTAGACATTTTGCCGGACTATCAAGTAAGCGGTGCCAACGGTAGCATGGTGACCATCCATCGTACTGCCAGTCCGTATTTTGGAATGGAAATAAATCTATCAATATAGTAGAAAGATGAAAGTAAAAAGTTTAAAGTGGATAGTATTCGCATTATTTGCGATGTTGATAGTGGCTTGTGAGAAGAATGCCGTCGTGAACACGGCACAAGTGACCGTGGTACTCCATGCTGACGGAATCCAAGAAGTGACGGAGATAGAATTGAAAGCGCACGACATCAATATGAATAAAGATTATTCAAATAATGCGTTGATGATTACCGTGCCGGTAGGTTATTATGACTTGTCTGTTCACGCATTAGGTGACGGACAAGCGATCCGTGCGTACAAACGTGGAATTAAGGTGGAACACGACTGTACGATAGAAATGGAAGCGTCATTTGTATCGGGAGATGCCGGTTTTGTGTTGGCTGAGATCTTCTTTGCCGGCACAGAAACCCCGGAAGGTAAACGCTATATAGGCGATAAGTATTTCGTGCTCTTCAATAACGCTGCCGATACCTTGTCGGCAGATGGGTTAATCCTCATCGAAGCCGACCTGAACTCGGTGCAGAAATACGACTTGGGTGACCATGATTTTCGGGATAAGTACTTCGCTGTCGATGCGATGTACCGTATTCCCGGTGACGGTAACACCTATCGTGTAGCGCCCGGCAAGATGATACTCATAGCCGACAATGCGATGAATCATACGGCTGCGAATGCCAACTCGTTTGACTTGAGTACGGCGGATTTTGAGTGGTACGACGTGTCCTCCAGTGCCGGAGCCACAGACGTGGATAATCCGGACGTAACGAACTTGGATAAACTCTACTGCTACACGCAGACCATTTGGGTACCGCATAATCAAGGACATAAGTCCTTCGGTCTGGCTCGTTTTCCGGAAGGAGTAACGGAAGAAGCATATTTTGCCACGGACTCCCTCTATGTCAAGTATGACTATGAAGTGGTGACCTCTGCCGGTACGTTCTCGCAGTCCCGCAAGTCGTATATGATCCCTAACGAGTGGATTGTGGATATGGTGAACATGGCGCCTTCTGAGACCTTCCAGTGGTTGACATCCAGCGATAAACTCGATGCCGGATATGCGTATGTGGCACCGACCGGAAGTGATGTGACACGATTTGGGAAAGCTGTACGACGTAAGACCAAAGTGACGCTTAACGGGGTGCGAACACTGCAGGATACGAATAACTCAAGTGATGATTTTGAAATGGGCGTTCCCGCTAATCCCTTCTACTTTAAGAACTGAATACTGAATGCTGACAACTATTCTCGCCATATTAACCGCGTTAGTGACGGACACCGCACGTACGGACTTGACTCTTTCGGGACAGTTCGGGCAAGGTACGCAAGTACTTGAAGGACGCCAGACCGGAGGTTTTGAAGTCAAAGCACAGTCGGTGTATGACATCAATCCGGTCAGTCGGGTCTTCGGTGAAGCATCCTACACCTGGCAGGACTGCAAGCAGACCCAGGGTGTGGACAATGCCGATTATCGGATGACCGCTCCCTATTGGACGGTTGATACCGTCGGTGGAGACTTGCGTCGGGAGATTTATTACTTCCGTGGAGGTTATCGTATGCTTAAGAATCATATTCTTTGGCATGCGGCACTACAGTTCCGTGCCGAGCAGAGTTATCGCATGCGTGACCCGCGCGCAAAAAATAAGGTGTCGGATCTGCGAGTGGAAGCAAGTGTCGGGTATCAATGGAATCGCTATGCACTAAGCCTCCTGGCATACGGCGGGCGGTACAAACAGAATAACGAGATTCGGTTCTATTCGGAGTTAGGCGAAACCACCATTTACCATATGGCGAACGAAACCGAACCCTATGCACGGTTTTCCAATAATAACAAAGTCAGTTACTATAGCGGGTATCGTGCCGGCGTGGGGTTGCAGTTATTGCCGACAACGGGTTTTATGGCAAGGGTGCAGTATGACTGGTTCCGATTCACAAAAGAGTTGACCATCAATACACAAGTACCTATCGTACGCCTGAATACGCATACGCTGTCTGCACAGTTGGGGTATGTTGCACAATGTTGGCGTGTACAGGGTGCGGCAGGCATCGAACTCAAACGAGGGGAACAATTCCTATATGGCGATAATGCCAATAACTACTACGAGTTGTTGCTCATTTCGCCCAACTATCGTGCGAACTATGTCTTTGCGAATATCTATGGGGATTATCGTCTGCCTTTACCTATCGGAGATTTGCTCTTTGTGGGAGCGGTGGACTATGATCAGTTCTTGCAGCATGTGTCGGAACAGCTACGCGTGCAATACACCTTCCCTGTCAAGAATCAATACGCATGGTTCGTGGCACCCAAAGCATGCTTTCATCAGTATGACCGCGCGCATGCTTGGCAAGTCACATTAGAAACCGGACTGACATTTTAACAGTTTAACAATTTAACAACTTAACAAAAATAAGTATGAAAAAGTTATTTTTTATTTTGGCAGCAGGGCTGTTTGCTCTGACTGCATGCCAAAAACAGGCAGAACAAGCACAAGTAGTGTACTCTATTGATGAGGTGTATGCACAAGCCGACTCGTTGGCAGGTGACACGATTGTTTTTCAAGGTATCTGTTCGCATCTCTGCAAACATGGTGGTCGTAAGGCTTTCCTGATGGGTAGCGACGAAAGCCACATCTTGCGCGTAGAAGGAGCATCGGCTGGTAACTTCGCTCCGGAGTGTATCAATAACCTCGTACGTGTGCGCGGGATCCTGCATGCAATCCAGATTGTTCCGGAAGATTGCGAGAGCAGTGACGGACTCAAACATGGTGAAGATGACAATGGCTGCGAAACGGAGAAGAAAGCCATCCGCACCTATTTTGCAGAAGCAGTTAGTTACGAGATCATTACTGAATAATGGAACGCGGCGCACAGATTCGTAAGTGGTTCAGAATCATCCACCGCGAACTCAGTTATGTGTTCGCGGGGATGCTGTTGGTCTATGCCATCAGCGGTATCGCCCTGAACCACAAAGCAACCTTTAATAGTTCTTATCGCATTGAGCGTACGGAATACCAACTGCCGGCAGAGGGTACGATTGATCAATGGTTAACCCTTTGTGGTGTGGGAGGTAAGGAGATCCAGCATTACAACCCGGATGAGAATACGCTTAAGGTCTTTCTCAAAGGAAACAGTACGCTGACAGTGGATATGACGACGCATATCGGTGTGCTGGAGCAAGTCAAGAAACGCCCTGTCTTGGGAAACCTTAGTAAATTGCATTATAACATGCAGGGAAAAGCATGGACGTGGTTCTCGGATATCTTTGCGATTGCACTTGTCCTGATCGTGCTCTCCGGTTTGTTTATGCTTAAAGGTAAACATGGTCTATGGGGCATTGGCGGCATCGAACTGGCTGTCGGTATCTTGATTCCGTTGCTCTTTATCCTCTTATAAAATAAACGACCCGTCTTTTCAGGCGGGTCGTTTCGTATCAACAAAAGAGAAAAATAGTTTATTGAATTTTGTTTCCTCGTACATCGTACATTGTTCCTTTGTACATGATATAGAGTTGTCCGTTTTGGATAAACTTAACAGCCTTTCCGCTTTCACTCTTTACGCTCTCAATACCTTCTGTGTTAGCTATGATAGCTTCTTCCGAAATAGGAATGATGTACCAACCGTTCATGTAATACAGGCAGATACCGCTGATCTTGGAGATATTGGCTGGCCATTCATAGCCTTCCGAAAGTACTCCGAACAGGTCACGTGACTTGATGGTCTTACCCGCCTCATCGGTGAGAATCTGGTTTTTACCGCTTGCTGTAGCGCTTACATTCTCAATGGTAATAAGTCGTGCGTAGTTGGCTTGTACGCATGCTTCAGCAATCGTCATCGTGGTCGGTGTAAGTTCTGTCTCCGTTGCGGTAACACCTGCAGCATCTAAAACGGTCAGCATAGGCTCAACAGCTTCTGCCGGATCGTTCACATAATCCACCTCATTCGTGCTCTTGGTGCCGATAATCACACCGTTAAGAGCAGTACCTACAGTCAGTTCAATGCCGGAAATAACGGTAGCAGCCGTCGCGTCTTCTATATAATATACCTTCTGCAAATCTGCATAGGCAGTCACCTTCGCGTCTGTCAACGTCAACTTAACCAGCTCTCCATCCTCTGCCGCATTGAATTCAGCAATCGTAGTGGCTTCAAGATAAGGAGCCTTTCTCTCCACGATAGTATCGAAGTAATCGCCGATCCAAGCGGTATTCTTGTATGCCTCCAATGCACCCTTCGGAACAACAACTATAGCCGCTTTTCTGGTGTTGTTTGCGTGATCTTTGCTTACTTCCCATGGATTTTGTACGTATCCTGTAGCTGCAACCGTGAAGATGTTGATACGTGGTGGCAATGCACCTTTGAACTCCAATGTATCCAACTGCGGTAAACTGAAGGAGAGGCGTGCGATGGAATCAATAGAAGCCGGTAGTACCACTTTCTTGGTCTTGGTCGGGTTAGATGCAGTAGCATTATTGAAACAGGTCATTGGAATAAGTTTGATACCTTCCGGCAACTCAATCTGCTCTACATTAACTGCAGCTTGGAATGCCTGCATACCGAGTTCCTTCACTTGGCTGCCTTCTGCAAACGTAATCGTCTTGGCTGTCGTGTTACGGAGTGCGCCTTGACCCAAAGCAACTACCGGATATTCACGGTTCTCCTGACGTACAGAAACCGGAATAAAGATGTCTTCTATCTCGTACTTGAACGATGTGTTCAAGCGAATCAACGTAGCGGTTCTTGTGACGTTGTTCAGTTCATAATACAGACCATCTACTTGAATAGTGTCTTTTTCCGGCAGTACAGTGTTATCATTCAATACTGCAAAAATGCTATACCAGTTCGTGATGGCATAGTCCGTCGCTTTGAACTCTTCGTCGAACATCTGATAGTCCGATGACGTACGGGCACGCAGACCGACTGCCGTATGGTCTCCCGCTGCACAACGACCTACCACCGAAACAGTGGAAGAACCACCACCCTGACCGATCGTATCGGCCTTGACAAGCGTCATGTTCTTATCGTACGTGAAAGCAATCTGAATACCGTTCAGCGTCTCATGGTTATAAGCCACATATCCGTCTTTGGTCGGATAGGCCGCAACGGTGATATTGAGGGCACTGTTGGCAGCTGCATGAACATCAAAATCAAGTGCTTTACCGTCTGCCTGGTTGATGATATATACCAAACCGTGGTTGGAATTACCGAACGTAGCGATCGTCTTTTCGCCTACCGTAACACTACCTTTGGCTGCACCACCGCAAACGAAAATCTTACCGTTCTCGAACTTGGTCTGTTGGAACTGAAGTGTGGCACTAATCGGGTGATATTCAATAAACTCACGCTCCAGATTGGTGTTGTAGCATGCGGCATAGATACCGCTCTCGTTCGCGTCTTTCTTGTACGCACCTGCTACATACAACTTACCGTTCTCATAGTGCATACCCAATGGACGGTCATAAACCAACTCATCGCTGTTGATCACCGCTCCTACATACGCCAGATCAGGCCACTGACCCGGTTGGGGTTTGTACTTCAAAATGACCGTGTTGCAATTATCACTCTTTGAACCGGAATAGTTCCATGCCTTACGCGGAGCAATCGAGTCATTCCATACAGGAAGAAGCGTATCTGCCTGATAACCTGCCAAGTAAACATAACCCTCTGCATCTTGAGCCAAAGCAGCCCATGCAAAAGCATCGTTACGAGCTACTTTCTTACCATTTATCACAAGGGTATCCTTCGTAAGCGCAATGTTGTTGCTGCCTGACAACTGACCATCCTTGTCGTACATGTTGATAAAACTCATGTAGTTACCTTTGCGAGTGCGGAACTTATCGGCATAAATAACACCGCCTTCAGCTGTCACCATCACAGCTGTACCGGCAAGATCATAGTCACCTGTCGTGTCGGCTTTTGCCCACAGCAGATTACCATCTGCGTCCAACTTGGCGAGGAACGAATTACGCATGTTTGTGTACTTCTGCTCACCGGCCTTACTGCCCCATTTGGTGGCAGTAGCTCCTTTGTACGTCTTGCCGTCAAAATGCAAACCTGCTTCTTCGGCACTTGTCGTTTGATAACTGCTTAGCAGATACAAACTGCCATCTGCGGCATACTCCAGATTGTACAGTTGCGTCGTACCTTTGCTTGCATCCGCCTGCTCGTCCACAAGCGTCTTGTAGTAATCCAGTTCAACGGCTTGTGCCATCAAACTCAGCCCTAAGGCTGCCAAAAAGAAAATCTTTCTCATACGCATATATTATTTAAATGTAATTAAGTCTGTATTCTGTACTCTGTATTCTGTACTCTTTCAAAATCCGCTGCAAAATTACTGCTTATCTCCGACATGCGCAATACCTAAATTTAGTGATTTTTCATTTTTTTCTTGCATATTCCAAAAAAAAGCAGTAATTTTGCACCCGATTTTGGGGCTATCTGGTTTTGACAGCAGGTAGAATGGTTGTGTAAGCACGCCGAGCAATGAGGCAACGCTCGTTAATCTCGCTTCAAAATATAACTGGCGAAAGAACTTATGCTCTCGCTGCTTGATCGAAGTATAGTAGATCGGCGTATTTGGGCGCAAGGCGCCTGAACGGGACGTCACTCCAAGCCGAGTCTGTGGGCTGAATGGGTATAGTGGCGCAGGAATTCACAGAATAGGTCTCTTTGGCTGCGCAAAGAAACTGATGGCTGAAAGCTGAATGCTGACAGCTCCGATAGCAGATAAGTCGGCAGTTGGTGGCTTGGGTCTTGCTGCCGAACGAAAATAAAGGCCAAGATAAGCGTGTAGAAAGCATAAGTATTCCTTGTTTGGACACGGGTTCGACTCCCGTTAGCTCCACGGGGCACTAGCTCATCTGGTAGAGCGTAACGTTCGCAATGTTAAGGTAAGGGGTTCGAGTCCCCTGTGCTCCACAAAACATCTATTTTATGGCAGTAGAAATTCGAGAGATTCATACCGGAAGGGAAATCAAACAGTTCATTGAGTTCGCCAATGATCTATACAAGGGGAATGCATACTATTGTCCTCCTTTGTTCTTTGACGAGATGAACTGCTTCAATCCCAAAAAGAACCCGGCGCTTGAGGTGTGCGATTTCAAGATGTGGATGGCATATCGGGACGGCAAGATCGTCGGTCGTGTCGCCGGCATCATCAATCGTCGTGCCAATGAGCACTGGAATGTGAAGAAAGTGCGTTTCGGTTGGTTCGATTTTATCGATGATATGGAGGTCAGTCATGCCCTGCTGGATACCGTTGCCGCTTGGGGCAAGGAGCATGGAATGGATGAACTGAACGGTCCCGTCGGCTTCACCGACTTCGATCATGAAGGACTGCTGCTGGAGGGATATGAGTATCGTGCGCCGATGGCTTCTCTCTATAACTATCCGTACTACGTTAAGCATGTGGATGCCTACGGATTGACCAAAGAGGCGGATTGGATTGAGATGAAGATCAATCCGGGGGATACTTGTCCGGAGAAAGTGAATCGCGTGGCGGAGATTGTCAAACAGCGTTCACACGTGCGCGTGGTCAAAGTAAAGAACGTGCGCGAACTCAAACGTCGCTACGGTATGCAGTATATGGATGTTATCGACTCGGCGTACCAGAAGTTGTATAACTTCCAACCCATGACCCGGCGTCAGAAAGAGTACTATCGCGATATGTACCTGCCGCTGCTGAACTTCGATTTCGTGACGATTGTTGAGAATGAAGCACACGAAGTGGTAGGCGTCGCATTAGGTATGCCGGATATCTCGGAGGCTTTGCAGAAATGTGGAGGACACCTCTTCCCCTTTGGATGGTATTACCTGCTTAAGGCGCTGAAGTCGAAGAAGGTCAAAGCGTTTAACTTCCTGCTGATAGCGGTTCGTCCGGATTACCAGAATAAGGGTGTCGACACCCTCTTCTATCAGGACCTTATCCCTATCTTCGGACGCTATCATCTGTCGGGTTTGGATACCACGGCGATGTTGGAGAAGAATAACAAGATCTTGGATTTCTTCAGCCGCATCGACCACGTGCAGCATAAACGCCGCCGTGCATACATGAAGGCGATTTAATCGTTGTGAAAGGAGAAAAAGCATATAAGGCAGCACTCAAGCGACTGAGCTCTTACGTGCATGAGCATAATATGCGACCGTCCATGGTCCGTAATATGGTCCTGCAGCAGGTCTGCCAACTGCCACAACCTTTCACTGCCGAACAACTGACAAAAGTATGCCAAGAGGAACGAATTTCGGTGGGTACGGTGTATAATTCGCTCAACCTGTTCGTTCTGGCACACATTTTGCACGCTACCAGTAGGCAAAGAGGTCAAGCGGCTACTGAATACGAACTGACAACGACCAACACTATACGCATGCAGGTCGTTTGCCAGAACTGCGGACGAGTGACGGAGTTTCATGATGTGGCGATTGAACGACTTGTTACGGAACGCAAATACTCGAATTTTAATGTGCAGCATATGTCCCTGTTCGTCTATGGCGAATGTAAGATATGCCGCAGAAAGATAAAGAAAACAACAGAAGCATGATTGCAGGAACTACCTTATATTGGATCTTATTCATCGGTATCGCCCTTATCAGTTGGGCGGTGTCGGCTTCGTTGGAGCGTAAGTTCAAGAAATATGCCAAGGAACCCCTGCGCATGACCGGCAAAGAGGTGGCGGAGAAGATGCTGCGTGATAACGGGATCTACGATGTGCAGATCACTTGTATCCAGGGACAATTGACCGACCACTATAATCCTGCTACCAAGACTGTCAATCTGTCAGAGAGTGTCTATCAGGGTGCTAATGTGGCAGCGGCAGCGGTGGCTGCACACGAATGCGGACATGCCTTGCAGCATGATCAGGCATACGCACCGCTTAAGATGCGCTCGGCATTGGTGCCCGTCGTGTCGTTCGCTGGACAATGGATGACCTGGATCCTGCTCATCGGCATGCTCACCATCAATACCTTCCCGCAACTCATGCTCATCGGTATCGGCCTGTTTGCCATGACTACCTTGTTCTCCTTCATCACCCTTCCGGTCGAGGTGAACGCCAGCCAACGGGCAGTGAACTGGTTGCGTGAAGCAGGTATCACCGATAATCAAACAACCGAAATGGCATCCGATGCCCTTCATAGCGCCGCTTATACGTACGTCGTCGCGGCCCTCGGCTCCCTTGCCACCTTGGTTTATTATATTTTGATCTTTGTAGGAGGAAGTAGAAAATAAAAAATTACAAATCTCAAATCACAAATATTTCGGCCCCGTAGCTCAATTGAATAGAGTGTCAGATTCCGGTTCTGAAGGTTCTGGGTTTGAGCCCCAGCGGGGTCACAAAGCGGAAGCTCGCGCCGTTGGCGCAAATTAGTTTATTTGGCCAGCGGGGTCACAAAGCGGAAGCTCGCGCCGTTGGCGCAAATTAGTTTATTTGGCCAGCGGGGTCACAAAGCGAACAACCATCTCGGTTGCTCGCTTTTTTTATTTTTTTTGCCCTAAAATTTGCATATATCAAAAAAAAACAGTACCTTTGCAGCCATTAAATCGGTTAAGGGATACGGATATGAAAAAAGCACTATTTCTTTCTATGTTTGTTGCGCTTTTATGCGCTTGTAATTCACCGTCTTCTAGATGTTTGGTGGTGGATTTAAGAAATTATGCCGACTTGGAGGAGAATGCACATTTTATGATGTTGTTTTCCAATCCGTTAGATTATGCAGAACAAGATACGATCTATTGGATGGGGGACAAGAAATTCAGATATGCGTTGGATGATTCCTCGCAAGACTTTCTTGCATTTGTTGATGTCTATGTTATTCCTGACAACGAGGGTGAATACAACAAACTTCTTTTCAAATCTGTAGTGGCTATAGATGGAAATGAGGCAATCATATGTGCGGATAATTGCTATACGGTTCGTCTGTCAGGAACGCCATCGAATAAAAAGATTAACGACTTTAGATCAGAACAATTCAACGTGGAAATTCCGTGTGGTGTGGATACAATGGCTTTCATGAAAAATTATATTCTCAATGAGATGTCTGCACACTCGAATGACCTCTATGGTGCCTATATATATTCATACCTTTCCTTCATGAGATTAGGAGAGTTTGAAGAAACGGACGATTTGTCGGCTTGTATGTTCGTACAGCAATTAATCCAAGAAGAAATTGAAGCAGATACGTATCTGTCAAAGCATAATATCGCTCTTCCATTTTTTGATAGAATAAAGATGATAGGTGACATTTCTTCTACTTTGATATTGGAATTCGTGCGTTATATGTATCCTAATATCAATACTCCGCCTACTCACGAATATTGAAAATATAATCCTCCTAAGGTCAGCTATTCTACGCTTCAAGAATAAAAAGATATATTATCATGAAAAAAATTATCGTTCTTTTAACTCTTTTGTTTGGGATATGTATCCCGACGATGTTGCTCCCGAAGGATGCACATGCCTGTGCATACGCTTCTTGTTCCGCTAAACCGTTGGAGTCGCAGATACTGAAAGACTTGGTAGGGCAAGTGATATCTGATCCTTCTCCAGATAGTTATTTCCCATCCGAATGGACGTGGACTCTAAAATCCGGAGATATTTCTTACCTTTCGTATATTCACGAAACGGTGAAGAGTTCATATTATGTAGTGCTAATGACGATGCACCTTAAACGCTATCAGATGCCGGTGGATGTAAAAGTGATCTTGACCTACTATTACAATAATGGCAAGTGGGAATTGGGAGATCTAAAGGTACAATCGCTTACGTTCCCCGGTCAACAGAATTATGCATCCCGTGTACAGATATATATGGATTATGATTTTTTCCCGTCATTGGTTGTAAAAAACAACTCTAATTACCAGTTGTTTATTGCAGGGTCGTATACCGTGGACGGAGAACGACATCGGTTTGCTACTGAATTGGAACCCAATGAAGAGACGGTAGTGGCTATTGGCCCGGAGCCGGATCAATTCGCCATTCATTTTGCATACAGAGAATAGAATATAGATACATATGAAGCAGCAATATAAATATTACGCGTTTATTAGTTATAGCCGTAAGGATGAAAAATATGCGAAATGGGTTCAAGATAAACTGGAATCCTATAAGTTGCCGTCAAGAATTGCGCATGACAATCCAGAACTAAAAAAAGGCATAAGGCCAATTTTCAGAGATAAGACAGATTTGGGAGTAGGCTCTCTTTATGCTAATCTAGGCAAAGAGCTTGCTGCTTCACAGTATTTAATTATCATATCTTCGCCTTCTTCCGCTACTTCTGACTGGGTAGATAAGGAGACAAGGGAATTCTTAAAAACGCATACAGCCGATTATATCATTCCTTTTGTCGTTGCGGGGACGCCTAACAGTAATGACGAGAACGAATGTTTTTGTAGTGCTATTAAGGAGCTTACACCGGAAATCTTAGGGGTGAGCATTCTGGAGATAGGGAAGCAGCAAGCTTTAACAAAAGTTGTCGCAAGGTTGCTGAATTTGAGTTATGATGCCCTTTGGCAGCGCCATAAGCGTAGAGAAAAACGGCGAAATATCATTCTCGGATTATTAGCCGGCTTATTATTGGTTTTCGGGGCTTTTGTTTGGGACTATAATCGTCCTAAATATGAGTACTATGCTTCTATTGCCGAATATGCAGACGGTTGGTTGCCCAAGGGCATTATAAGGCTTGAAAAAAATCAAGTTCAGCACCGTTTTCATTCATATCAGTTTACTTACAGACAGAATAAATTGCAAGAAGTATCCATTGTTAACTCTCATATGAGAGCTGTGGATGGCATAATGAAATATATTCACCCAACCAGAAGATCCTTAAAACCCATCATACAACACTATAACCTTTCCGGGGAGATACTTTATATGGAGGAGTTCGGCGGCTTGAACTTCGATCGAATTGACTTCATGTATCCACCGGAAAAAGGCGGATCGGCATTCGGAGTGCGAAATAGAAGAAACAAAGTAACGGAAATACGAAGACATGCACTCACTCGAAATACCGATGGTTTCGTAATTCGAAAAGAGTTTAAGCGTTATCCGGGAGTAGATGCGGTGGACGCTTCCGATACGCAGGGTATCTTTGGGTATGAGTATGAAGTGGATAGCGTAGGGCAGATCCTTGCTCAGTACTATATAGATAACGAAAAAAGGAGGGTGGCTTCCAAAAAAGGCATGGCGTGTACGCGTTACACCTATGATGCATTGGGTAGTGTGATAAGGGAACAATATCTGAATATAGACGGTCTCCCACATTTTACCAATTTTGGAGGAGCAGAGACACGGCGGATTTTTGACGAATACGGAAATAATATTTGCGAAACCTATTATAATACCCATGGGAAGTCATGTATAGCTCCATTTTATGGATACGCAGCCTTTAAAACATTATATGATGCGCATGGAAATAAAATAGAGCAATCGTATCATGATACTAGCGATTCACTTTGTATTTCATCAAAGGGCTATGCGGTGTTAAAACAAAAATTTGACAATAGGAATAATTGTATTGAGATTGCGTATTTTGATACTAAACGACAACCAACTATTGATTTCAATGGTTATGCCAAGGTTGAGCAAAAATATGATATCAATGGACATGTTATTGAGGAGGTGTATTATGGTGTTAATGGCGAAAAATGCATGCGCGATATAGGTTATGCAAATGTAAAAAGAGTATTTGACGACCGAGGAAATTTAATTGAAGAGACGTATTATGATATTGACGGACAGCCATGTTTACGTAATTTCGGATTTGCAAGACTTATACTGAAGTATGATGAGAGAAGGAATCTAATTGAGGAGGCCTATTTAGATGTCAATGGACAGCCTTGCTTACGTAATTCAGGATTTGCAACGCTTACAATGAAGTATGATGAGCAGGGAAATCTTATAGAACAAGCATACTTTGGTGTTGATACTCTTCCTTGTTTATGTAATTTCGGGTACTCTGTTATAAAGAAAAAATATGATGAACGAGGAAACTGCATAGAGGAATCATATTGGGATACAAATAATAAGTTGTGCGCAGGAAAAAAGGGTTATGCTATGGTAAAATTTAGATTTGATAATCTTGGGAATTGCGTAGAGGAGGCATATTATGGGAATGACGATCAACCATTTGCCGCTAAATTTGGATATGCAAAAGTATGTAAGAAGTTCGATGAACGGGGAAATTGCGTAGAAGAAACATATTTCGGCATTGATGATGCTCCGTGCATGTGTAACCAAGGTTATGCTAAAGTTATTTCTAAATTTAATGACATCGGGAAGTGCACCGAAGATAGATATTATGACGTGGAAGGTAAGCCCTGTCTTAGTGTGAATGGTTTTGCTAAATGTACATATACGTATGACGAACGTGGTAATGTACTATCAGAAACGCATTGGGGCGTTGATGATAAATTATGTCTGAATAATTTAGGAGCTGCTAGATTTACACAAAAATTTGACGAAAGGGGTAATCTTACTGAACAAGCCTATTTTGATGTAAATCTGCAGCCCTGTATACGCGAATTAGGATATGCTAAGATTATACGAAAACACGATGAAAGGAATAATGTTGTAGAAGAAACTTATTACGATGTTGATGATAAGTTATGCTATAATACTTATGGCTTTGCTATACAAAGGAACGCGTATGATGAAAAGGGACGGAATATAGAGGAATCCTATTTTAATACAGAAGGAAAGCCTTGCGCAATGTCTTGGGGATGCGCAAGGCAAGAATTTGTTTATAATGCTCGGGGGTTTCTCATTGAAGAAAGATATTATGATGAAGCTAATGAACTTCATAACTGTGCAGACGGATATGCGAAAGTTACTCGCGAGTATGACGATAGAGGGCATGAGTTAAACGAGTGCTTCTGGGGGGCAAATGGAGAACGCTGTATGGCAAATTACAACTACACTCGTTTCCCATATTTGATAGATGCACACGGTGGCGTAGAAGCTGAGCGCGGAGTGTTGAGCAACGGTCAAATGCTTCCCTTGGAGAACGGATATTCAAAATTTGAAGGGAAATATGATTCTCAAACAAATAAACTTAATGAAGTGATTTACTATGATACAAGAGATAGTGTATTATTAGTAATTCACGACCCTGTTGTTCGCAGACTGTAATACCCGCAGATAGGAAATTGTAAACCATTAAAGGCGTCCTTGTGACGCTTTTTTTGTGAAAAAAAGGCGCTGAAATATTCCAAATTATAAAATTTTAAGAAAAAAGTATAAATTATTTTGCATAAATAAAAACTTTTTTGTAACTTTGCAGCCGAATTTTTGTTTAACCGCAAACACAACAAACGTACTATAATACAATGAATGATTTTACCTTAATTGCTAATTCTGGAATTCAGTATTTTAGCACCAAGATGGAGATTGATCTCAACTCGGGCTTTAAGATACTATTCCATGAGTGGTTCGATGAACCGAATGTTCAGGAAGACTTGGAGTTTGCTTATTGCATGCCGGACTCCCAACAGGTGTATCGTTGGTTAGAAATGCGTCGCCGTAATTTCATTGACGACAATGGAAAACTGCAGTGCAAAGAGGATGAGGTTAAGGCAGACCCAAACTTGCATCCATTGGAAGAGGGCGTAGTAATGGACGATAGTGACCGTTTCTATTACATGAAATTCTCCGACAAGCATTGTAAGGCAACGATGCAGGCATTGTTTAATCAATGGATTCCTGTGCCGTTCTTGGAGTTGGATGCTACATATGCAGAGAAACCGGGGCCGTACAACTGGTGCCGTTGTAAAATCATTCCGCAGGAGGTAACGGAAAAGTCGATTATTGCGCAGGTGTTGTTTGCGTTTGATACGCGTGCTTTGTACCAAGAGATAGGTGATGAGGATTTCCCAGAATGTCCGTATTTTGAGAGTATATCGGAGTTGAAGAAAGAGTTCCGTTTCTGTGACAAGAAAGCATTGTTGATAGATTTCTGCTCAAGCGGTGAGAATTGGGTGCGCTCGTACCTGATGTATTTGACCTACGGTGTGTCCGACCTGGAAAAAGTAAAAGAGGACGAGAAGAAGAATAAATACTATTTCTTGGCTTCCTATATGTTGTTGATAGAGTATATGTCACGGCATCTGAATTTGCCAACGATTACTCTGTATCGGGACCGTGATGTGCAGAAGATCAATGTAGAGATGATCATTGATATCGGTAACTCCCGTACGGCAGCTATTCTGTATGAACAGGATTTCTCGAAGGTAGAGATGTTGCGCCTGCAGAACTTCGAAGAGCCGGTGTTGGAAGACGGTTCGCTGAATCGTACGCAGGAGTCATTTGATATGGCATTGGCGTTCCAGAAAGTTGATTTCGGAAAGAAAGCGCATGTGGCGAGTCATCAGTTTGTTTGGCCGAGTATGGTTCGATTGGGTATTGAAGCCAATCATCTTACCCACCAGACAATCAGTCTGACGCAAGGCGATGAGATTTTCTCGACCTATTCGAGCCCGAAACGTTACTTATGGGATGGTAAGATCCGCCGTGAAGAATGGCGTTGCGTACATATTAACAAGAACGGTCAGAACGAACCGCCCATCATTGAGGGTATCAGTAACTTCTTCGATGATGACGGAACGTTGGAGAAAGACGGCTTGGGTTATGGTTCTCACTACTCCCGCCGTACGCTTATGACTCTGGCATTTATGGAAATTTTGGCACAAGCGAGTGTGCAAATCAATAACTATGAATACCGCGCTAAGTTAGGAAAACCGAGTACACCGCGTTATCTGGATAAGATTATCTTAACCTGCCCGACGGGTATGTCCAAGAATGAGCAGTTGGCATTACATCAGTGTCTGAAAGATGCATTGTTTGTTCTGCAAAATTTCTATAAGAACAACGATGCAACCTATGTAGAGAAAGATATAGCGATTGTGCCGGATTTGGACAATCGCCGCCAACAAGCCAATAAGTGGATCTTTGATGAAGCGACCTGTTCACATTTCGTCTATTTGTACGGCTTGTTCACCCATACGTATCAGAACTGCAGCAATGAGTTCTTCCGTATGTATGGTCAGCGTCGAGAGAACGAGAATAAGCAAATGGTGGATTCGATTCGTATCGGTTCGTTGGATATCGGTGCCGGAACGAGTGATATCATGATCTGTCAGTACGATTATGATCCTATTTTCCCGTCGCGACTCAAACCCGTTCCGGTGTTCTGGGATAGTTTTGATACGGCAGGTGACGACATGTTACGTAAGTTGATCTCGAATGTGCTATTGCAAGGTGATGACGGGGTGTTGGAACAAGGCATGATCCGTAGGGGTTGGGACGCGAAGCGTTTCCGTAAGGTACTATTCAATTTTGTGGGAGGTAACCATAGGGAGAAATCGTTCGAAGACCGTGTGATTCGTAGAGACTTCAATCTGCAAGTATTAGTGCCGGTGATGTATCGTTTCTTGCAACTGCATAGCGAGGATACCAAGTATGCACGATTGAGCTACGATGACATCTTCAGCAAGGAACCGCCGAGCAAGGAAGTGTTGGCTGCATTTGAGCGTCATTTTGAGATGCCGTTGCAAGATATCGTTTGGGAGTTTGACTACGATGTAGTATCGCGTCATATTGAACGTTCGATGGATGAGTTATTGCGTATTATTGCTACAATCATGTATGCATATGATTGTGACATCATCCTGTTAAGCGGTCGTCCCACATCGCTCAAGCCGATCAAGGATACGTTCCTGAAATACTTCCCGGTAGCACCGAATAGGTTGATCATCCTCAATAAGCACCGTATTGGTACATGGTATTCGTACGTAGATGAGTTTGGCGTAATCAATAACTCAAAGAGTATTGTGCCATTAGGAGCTATGATCGGTTATCTGGCATCATCGGCCGGAGGATATAATAACTTCTCGTTAGATTTGTCAGTATTAGGTGAGAAATTAACGCCGACAACGGAGTACTTCTTGGTGAACGATACGCATGCGAGCATCAATAAATCCTTTATCACACCAACGAATCAGTCGGGCAAAGTAAAGGAGAACAGTTTCCCGATTTACATCGGCTGTAAGCAATATGACCTCTCGCTCTATCCGGTTCGTCCATTCTATGTATTAGACTTCAACGAAGAAGCCATTGTGAACCGTATTAAGGCAGAGCATGAGGGTGAAGATTTGTCTCCGCAGAAACTGCAGCAGTATTATAATGACCATAAAGCGAAAATTCTTCGCTTTAGTCCGTTGGAGTTCACTATAGAACGTGAGGATTATCAGGAAGGCAAAGAGAAACTGAAGATTACGGCAATTGAGAATAGTATGCAGGAAACCATTCCTGTGAACGACTTCCAGCTTAGCGTACAGAGTCTCAATGATCCGGATTGTTACTGGTTAGACTCGGGTTCGTTCGAAATCAATATCAAGGCGTAAAATCTTCTAATGCATATCGATATGGATACAACATATATTGAAAAACAAATCAACATACTTGATAAAGGTATAGAATGGGGCAAAAGTTATATATCTGACCCCGGTGAAAGTCAGGAATATCATCGCCGATTAGTGAATATTCGGCGAGAAATGTCCAAGATTAAGGATGCGCTTAGCGAACGTTGCGCGGCGGCTACTTATGGCGAGAGCCAGATGGGTAAATCCTACCTTGTTAATGCGATGTTTTCAGAGCCCTCTTTGTCTTTCTGCATCAAAAATGGAGAAGAGAGTTATGATTTCAAGAAAGAGATTAACCCCAGTGAGCCCAACAGCCAAATAGAAGCAACAGGTGTTGTTACACGCTTTACGCACAAGGCTATTGAACTGCCACAGGGAGTTCCTTCTTCTTATCTTCGTGCGCAATTGCTCTCTGTTGCTGACTTGGTTATGATCATATGTGAATCGTACTATAACGGTGTTGATTATAAGTTCAGTTCAAAGCAATGGGTGGAGAAAGTCAAGGAGCAAATAGAGAAGGTACAATTGAACCACTCTCAAAAAATGCTATCGGAAAGCGATGTTCTGACGATTGAGGAATATTTAAAAACATCTCCGTTGGATAAAAAGTGCAGTACTATTTTAGAAGATGAAGTCGGCTATTTCCAGTTCCTGTTTAAGAACGTGACAAAGTTCTCGGAGGAAGACCTTATTGATTATATCAAATTACTATGGGACAATAATGAGGACATCAGTAAATTGTTCGATAAGTTGATAGAGTGCTATCGAAAACTCAATTTCTCTCCTATCGTCTATGTTGAGTTTGAAGCGATCCTTAAGAAATATGGAACATTGATTGATGTGGCTCGTTTGAAGGAAATGTTTCAGAAGCCGAAGTCTTCGTCCCAACGTGTTACGGCTAAAGTGCAGTTGCAAGGGCAAAACTCCGCAATAGAAGTAGAAAAGTCCTTCTTAAGTGCTCTTATTGCAGAACTGACTTTATATATTGATTTCCCGGAGACAAGTAATCCTCGTGAGTTCTTAAATCATTTGGATATATTGGATTTCCCGGGTGCTTGTCCGGATCCGTTACTCTCATTGCAGCAGTTGCAGGATCCTGAGCAACTGGCATATGTGTACCGTCGTGGTAAGGTGTCTTATCTGTTCAAGAAATATTCGACCACACGCAAAATCAGTACATTGTTATTCTGTCATAATAACCATCAACAAAAGTTTGAATTGATGGGTAAGCAGTTGACGCAGTGGATTGAGGAAAATATCGGTGAGAACGCATTGATGCGTGAGGAATATCTGGAAAATGTAGGCAATATATCACCCTTCTTTATTATCTCTACTTGGTTTAACACGGATTTGGCTTATGGAGACCAAAAACCGGGTGATAAGTTGGATTATTTATGGGATAGAAGGTTTAGTGAAGTATTGTCAACGGGAGTCCTCAAAGTCGGAAATGGAGAACACTGGTTTACCCATTGGACTTCTAAACAAACTTATTTCCAGAATATCTATTTGTTGCGTGACTTTGGGCACTCGACGATGATATACAAGGGCTATAATGCCCAAACACATTCTGCTGAGACGGATGAGATTCAAAAAGAGAATTATGTCAATTATCCGGATTTGCTTTCTGATCTCAAGCGTTCATTCATTGAGAACGAGTTCGTGCGCAAGCATTTTGCAAAGCCTACGCAAGCGTGGGAGGAATCAGCACAGCCTCAAAACGATGGTACCTTGCCCATTATGCGTGCTTTGGATGCGATGGCTCCCAAAATTGCCAATGCACGCGAGATATTTTTAGCTAAGAAGGTGGATGCATATAGTAAAAGTATGCTTTCCGTAATGGAGAACCTGTATGAATCAGGTGATGCTAGCGAGAGTATCAAGAAAGCAAAACGTATGGCAGGCCGCGTCAATCTGTCAATTGACTCACAATGCGGTCAAGATCCGTATTTCTTCGGACGCATGATGGATTGCATCACTATTCCTGAGGCAACATTCTATGAGATGGTGTTTGCTCAACTGGATGGACACCAACAGGCCTTGCCGATGACGGATCGGGAATCGCAGATCTATATGAATGCCAAACTCGATTCTAATTTGACACGTGCACAGAATGTGGAGCGTTTGTGCGATTATCTGGGATTGGACAACGAGCAGGAGTGTGCCGAAGTGCTTAAGGAGCAAGGTGTGGACGTAGAGAGTCTCTTAAGCAAGACACAGATGCTCGTCAACTCAGCGGAACAGTTGGTGAACTATATTGAGGAGTATTGGTATAATACCTTCCTTATGGGAACGCGTGTGAATATGTTAAAGGAAAAGCTACCGATGATAGGCGATGTGTTCCAAAATATGTTCACTATCTATAAGGCACTGGAGGTGCACAAACTGATTGTGCAACGCGTGGATAAATATATCAAGGAATTGAAAGAAGAGGTGCAACCGCGTATTATTGCCGATTACTTGGCGATGGAATATAACCATTTCATGATGTGCTATGGTTATGACTATATCCAATCGGCAGCGCTGAAGAAACTGGAAGAACAATCGGTAGAAAACAATCTGAATATCGATTGGGAGTTACTACATCATCAGAAAGCACCTTCGGGCATTGCTCTGCTTGAAAACATGGCGTCAACAATGGATAAGTTGGCAAGTATGAACTATGGAGCCGACGTGCATGCATTGCAGTTATCACTGCCGGAGTACAAGAGTCGTTGGCAATGGCAGCAACAGATGCGTGTGGCGATGCTGATGGTATGTAATATTCCGAACCCCAAATATGGTGTTCAGGCCAACGATAAGTTGGGAGAAATAATCAAAAACGCTAAATCCTGATTTGTATGGCAACAATCGTAAAGGGCAAAATATGCCTATGTCAAACCTCTTTGAATAACTGGACACCGGAGAAGGTGAACGGAGTCTTGTTCTATGACCGTTATCAAGAGTTCCTTCGTCTTTTCTCTTCTAAGATTCCTGAGGTAAATTTCGAACAATGCTTTGCGCAACCGGTTTATAATGACGAGAGCAAAGATGTGGAGTGGTTCATCGTTCCGATGGATGAGTATCCGAGTACGCTCAAGGAAATACCGGAATCTTTTGCGGAAGCAGAGAAACAGCGTATCATTAATGCAGTTAAGAAGGCATCCAAGAAACTTTCGGATAATGATCTGAAATACATCAATCCTATTCTGATGACGCTTTTGTCTGATAAGGTAGATGATATAACCTATCATTGCAATGGCAAGGTGGTATTCGCTGTGTGGGGTATGAATCTCAAGAAAGGGAAGGAGATTCGTGAGGTGATAACAGATGATATTAAAGACCATCGTATCCACCATGTGACCTACAAAGTGAAGGGAAAAGGTAACCTGTCTTTCACGGATATCGTGCGTCGTCATGGTCATGAGCTGCAAGGAGAGACGGATATTCCGATTTTCACACCTGCTGCAGGGTATCGGGCGAAGGAATGGTTCCCGGAATCGCCCTCCGGCGTACCGGTAAACGGACCGTTGGAGTTCACGATTGTATTTGAGAAAGAGGCCGGAGAGGTACCTGCTGTTGCTGAAGGAACGGAGGAATCGGCAGGAATTGCCGCAGAACCGCTCACGGAGCCGGAAAAACCGGAAGATGAAGTAATAGAAGAACCGAAACCGGAAGAACCAAATCCGGAGGATCCGAAGTATTATGATGTGAAATTCACGTCAGATAATCGTGGTGTGGTTCGGGGACAGGCTGAGTATCGGAAAAAAGAAGGAGACCGTGTGCTGCAGGCAGAAGTGCCATACGTGGAGCCGCGTGAAGGATATCGGTTTATTGGATGGACAATGAATCCGATTGATTATATCGTTAACGGGGATACGGTATTCACCGCGCAGTATGAACCGATAGAACCAATAGAAGAAGTGGTGGAAGAGCGAGTAGCGCATGGTCCGCTAGGCTGGTTCTCCGGTTGCTTAAGTTGGCTGTTGGCAGCTTTATTGTTAGCGCTAATTGCTTTTCTCCTTTGGTTCCTGCTGGGCAAGCATAACATCAACTTCTGTGGAGGTTGCGACTGCGGTTGTGATAAGGTCGTGGTTGATCCGGAAGAGAAGGAAGACCCAGATGATGAAGAGGTGAAAGTGTTGAAATGCGAAGAAGCGCAACAGGCTCAGGGCCAAGATGTTGATTATCATGGGGCTTTTGAAATGGGGCAGCAATCCGGTGATTTTTGGTTGCACTACAATAACTATGGTGTTGCTGATCGTATAATCGTATATGATGGACGTGATAGCAATTCTAAAATTATATATGACCCTGGATACGAAGCAATGTATGACATGAAGGATGTGCGTTTGCATTTTACAAAGGGATGGGTATATGTGGAAGTATTAAAAAATAGAGATCCAGAAGGTTGGAGTACAGCATGGGAGTTTACAGTAGATTGTCCGGATTAAATTTAAATAATGATTATGAAAACAAAAAGAACATACAAGAGAAGTGTCATTGACATTATTCTTAAAGTGCTTTTGGCGCTATTCCTGTTATTGTTGCTGCTATGTATTGCTAAAATCTTCATAGACTGCAGCAATGTGCGTAATAACTGTGTAGATCGGACGGGATATTTACCTGATGATGAGAATTGGGATGTGATTCCGGATACGGTTGCCCCGTATGACGACGATGATTTTGATAAATTGTTGCCGGCAGTATCGTTAGAGGCATTCTTCCCTCCGATTGGTGATCAGGGCCAGTATGGAACTTGTGTGGCGTGGGCAACGGGTTATAACCTGACTACTGCGCTAAACGCAATAGAGAAACATTGGACGCCGCAGGATTTGGAAGATCCTGCCAATCAGACCAGTCCTGCCGATACTTGGATGGGTATTCCTATGAGTTATCGTTCTCCGGGATGTTTGGGCTCGTCGTTTGAAGCTATCTTCGAGGTATTGACAACCAGAGGTGCGGCACATATGGATAAGGTGCCGTATGGTAGGAAAATCAACTGTAGCGGTTCCGGACAAGGAGATCCTACCAATACCTTATCACGTTACCGCCACGTAATTGGATCGAATAATGGCAAACCGTCTCCATATTCGGGCGATGTTCTGCCGACGGTGAACCAAATAAAGGCATATATCAACGATACGGTGCCTTTGGTAGTTGCAGCTGCGTTAGGCAATAAATTCATGTCTTGGAGTAGTTCCGATGTACTGAAGGATGATGTGCCTATTTCTACAAACTCGATGCATAAGTTGCATGCTATGGCATTGGTTGGTTATGACGACAACAAGAATGCCTTCCGCATTCGTAATTCTTGGGGCACGGACTGGGGAGATGAAGGAAGTATCTGGGTAGATTATGATTTCTTCATCGATAATTTCTGCACCGAAGTATTTATGGCTGAAAAATAATATTATCATATGAGAGGATTTAAATTTAATTTCATTACTATTCTTGCATTTGTATTGCTGGTAGTATATGCCTATTTGGCTGCCATGGGATGGCTATATCAGGGTCACAAGATTGAGATAGCCGGAATGTTCTTCATTGGCGTGGTAGCCATCATCAGTCTATGTATCTATTTGATGTGCACTGCTCGTGCAACGCGTTGGCAGAAAGTTGGTACACCGACTCAAATCGCGTTAGGTGTACTGATTGTAGGTATCTTTTTCTTCATCAGTAAACCATTCTCGTCTTATGTAACGATGATGGGTCGGCAGACAGAGGTCTATAATCAGATTGATTCTGTAGTGACGGCGGCAAAAGATTTGAACAAAACTTATTTGGACTATGCCAATGAGCGCATCTATAACTACAGTCCGAAAGAGACCACTTTGGCTCGTCGGGATATCCGTGTGAATGCATTACGGATGCAACTCATGCCTCCTGATTTGGCGGCTAAGCAACCGGATCGTAACAAATGGTTGGATGATATTGCAAATATGAAGTTGCATAACATCCAGATGCCCAATAACCTTGCGAATATGGATTCGTGTGTTTATCTTTGGATGAATGACTATACGGCACTTTCGGAAGTAATCTTTGAGGATGAGCAGGATGTGGAACCATTTCAGTATGCCTCGTTTGCAACGCAATATGCGAACCTTCGTAACAATTTAGGCAGCTATTCCATCTGGGCATTGTTTGTAGCCATTATATGCTCCGTATTTATGCTTATCCCCTATTTCACTACAGAGACAGACCCGTCTTTGCTTGAAGGTAATAACGAGGGGTGGCTTGCTAAGTTTACTAAAAGAAAATCTTCGGGAAATATCTATGGCGATAATGGCTCCGCTCCAGAGCCCGAAGGAGATTACATGTAATTTAAAATCGATAAGGATATGACACAAAAGGAAAAGGTTTTAAAAGCTATAGGAACAGTTCCGGCGGAGAACTTGTATAACTATATCAAACAAGGCGTCGTTACCTACAAGGAGTTGATGGATAACGGATTGGAAAATTATCCTGAGAAGCAGAAATATTTGGCATCACAGATGTCAGCCGGTGAACAATCGGCTTGGAAGGATGCTCAATCAGCCAATACGATTGACGCATACGATATGTTCCTTGCTATGTTCCCGAATAGCGAGCATGCAGGAGAAGCACGTGAGGCTTTGGCGGCATATGAAGATAACTATTGGATGCAAATCCAACAGAATATGTCAGAGCAAAGTTTGAGTAACTACAAACGTCTCTATCCGGAAGGTAAGTATGTGGCACAATGTGAGGCACTGGTGAGTGACCTGCCTTGGTTTGAAACAAAGAAACGCAATACGATAGACGCATATCATATTTATGAGGCAAATAATCCGGGTAAACATACTGAGGATATCCGTCAAGCAATAGTTGCTATTGAGGATAATAATGATTGGGCTCATTATGCACAAATTAATACAACATCGGCTTATAAGTCCTATTTGGAGAAGCATCCGAAAGGACAATATGCTATTGTAGCGAAAGACCGTATCGCTAATCGTTCTCAAAACGAGGTGGTTATAGATGCGATTCGTAAGGACGATAATACATTCTCTACATTTGATTTGCAACAAAAAGTGGAGAATGGAACGATTACATGGGAAGACTTGAGTGAGGTCTTTAGCGATGCACAAATTCAAGCCATTAAGGATTGGAGTGATGCACCGGTATTACCATATTGCAAGCCGCCGAAGGATTTGCTCAAGGACTCAACGGAGATTTATTTCTGGGGAACCAAAGCAACCGGTAAGACATGTGCTATGGGGGCGGTACTTAGTGCCGCTAAACGCGAAGGTCGCTTGATTCCGCTGAACTGTCAGCACGGAGCTTATCTCGCGCAGTTGTCCAATTTGTTTGCCACCGGAGGTGGTACGGCAATCTGCAACCTGCCACCGAGTACACAGAAGGATAGTATTTCGGAGTTGAATATGGAATTGGTGGATGAGAAGGATAAAAAACATAAGGTGACATTCATCGATCTGGCAGGTGAGATGGTAACAGGTATCTATAAGTTGCAGAATGGAATCGCCTTACTCGATTCAGAGCAAGAAACAGTGAAACAAATTCTGTCTTACCTCAATAATCCATATAACAATAAAATTCATTTCTTCGTATTGGAGTACGGCGCTGCAAACAAAGAAGTGAAGGAATTGAGTGGTATGGGTTATATGGGCGTTCATCAGGATAATGTGCTTACATCCATAGCGCAGTTCTTGGATCAGAAAGGTTGTTTGCGCAAGTCAACGGTAGGTGTATATGGTCTTGTAACGAAGAGTGATAAGATTGATACTGAGTTAGGCACGCAACCGGCAGATCGTCCGAAGTTAGCACATGATTATGTGGTGCAATCGTTAGCTTCTTTCTGGAATGCTATCACCATTGCATGCAAGAAAGCAAACGTAAGAGATGTGAAGACAATCTCGTTCTCTATCGGTGACGTGTTTGCCCAAAACTTATGTGTTTTCGATGGTTCTGACTCGAAAAAGATAATCAACCGTTTGTTGCTCAAGACAAAGGCGGAGCATCAAGGTTGGTTCAGTTGGTTATTTAAGTAAAATAGTCTATTTGCAAATATATGCTGACATCAGATTTTAAATTAGCCCTTAACGGGCAGATATATGATAGCGAGGGATTGCTATATTCCTATCCGGAGAAGATCACGCAAATACGTGCTACGGGTCAGTATCCGGCATGGATCAATGCACTTCAATCAGACTCTCGCTTCTTGCGTGAATTAGTCAATCCAGGCGGCGAATGTTTCTCGGTACGCTTTAGTCAGGAAGGTTTGTTTTATTCTTTCACGAAATACAATCCACATGATTCGCGTAACGGTGTAGTATCTATCTCACTTTATATGCTGAATAAGGCAGTAAGTGATGCGAAGCAGTTGATGAATGTACTGCGCAACTTGATGGATTATTTCTTAGAGAAGAATAGTGCTATCGGTATCGTGGATGCGGAAGTTGAGAGCCTTTTAAAGGATTTATCCAAACCATATTCTATTACACTACCGACAGCAGAAGCCGCTTCCTCGTTGGATGCATACCGTATCTATCAAACAGAAGATGAATTGCAGAAATTGCTCTATTGTGCGATACAAAAAGAATATAGTCATTATAAGTGGGTGCATTTCATCTCTGCTGCAAGTAGAAAGGCGGTTATCAATCCTACGTTATATTCCGAGTTGAATGGTCAGGTGAAGGAATGTTATGCGATTAATCGTGGGCAATGGTATGAGTTGGCACTCAGTGGCACTAAATATGCGCTGAAGTTCTCGCGCCCGGGCTACATGCAACAGGAGATAAACTTCATCGTAGGTCAGCCTTCACCATACGTGGAAGAGGGAGCTAACCATGTCATTAATCCAAAGTCGCCGGATGAGATGGGATTGAGGTTTAAGAAAAAGGTTACGATTTCGCTTATTGACGGATTAACAAATCAGCCGATTGTGGTCGGAGGAAATGCGGTTTGCATTACGGAGGAGTTGACAGAGAATACCTCGAAGGTTGTTGAGTTGAAGGCAAACGGATATAAGTCGAAGACCATCGCTTTGGATTCGTCTAAGATTACCAAAGCCGAGGAAAATCTGCGCGAGACTTTGCAACGCGATCCTCGAACCTATGCGCCTGTTCCGGAACGGCAACATTATGACTGGGAAGACAATAACCAAGAAGAAAGCAATTCTAAGAAGAAACGGATTATTTACGCGATTATAATATTCATCGTAGGTGCTGTAATTGGTTTCTGCATATCGAAGTTCATGTCGCCAAGAGCAGATGCAAAGGCAGAAGCAAATCCCGTTTTAGACACTTTGATAAAAGAGAATAAGTTCCTTAAAGCAAACATAGAGCAACTGAAAAAGGATACAATTGCGCTTCGTGAAACTATAGATACTAAAGAAGAAGAAATCCAAAAACAGAGTGTCGAGATTGAAAAACTCAAAAATGAAACTAAAACAACTAGTAAGACCACGGGTAACTCCGCGAAAGATAAGGCCAACATGAAAGCCCTGGAATATTTGAATTCCAATCGAGAGTGGAGTCTGTCGGGAATGACAACCGCATCAAAGGATTCTAAAAATGTAGGTACGACCGAATGCTATAAGTTCTTAAAGAATTTGGTATTAGCGGAGAATTTAGATGACATTGTCAATTTTGATGGAATTACAAATACATTGTGGACGGATAGTATAGTTCCGCTTATAAGACAAAACAAGGATACAAAAAAGAATGATATAAAAAGTATGATTAAGAAGAGTAATAAAAAACTGTCCAATCCTCAAAATGGAGAACTGAAATTACTATCATTGTATAATAATTTAACAGAGTTGTAATATGAAAGCGAGTACATTTTTAAAAGCGCTTGTTGTGTTAGTGGCTATAGGCGTGATCGGCTATATCATTTATAATAGTAACAAGGCAGCGGAAATAAACAATTTAGTAAGTGCTCCTGCTGAGCTGTATGAGTTTTCTTTGCGCGTGGATAGTATGTGCGAAACGATCAAGAAGGCTCCAGATTTGGTTAAGGCAAAGCAGGCATATGACCGTATCTATGAAGAGATGGATGTGTATGCACAAATCAAAACGAATAATGGAGATGACTTGATCGATAATGCAGAACAAAACAAGCAGTTTGCTCAAGCATTTAACGCATACTGGCCGAAGATCGAGCAAGAAGCAGATAACTTGTTCAACCAAACCGATTGGACTCCGTATCAGAATAAGACATTGCGTGCTGAAATTAAACGTTTAGTTCCGGATAGAAAAACGGGCAAGTACAACCGTGGTATCTTGAAAACTCAGAAAGATGCGTTGGAGAAGTATAACGAATATTTTAGCGGATATGACAGTTTCTCTGCTCTTTTGAACGCACTTGAGAACTGTACGGATGCAAGGACCTATGAGCGCCACAAGAATTTATCCAAGTACAATAAATTTCCGTACAACAATCTATCAAAGTTTCAAGCGAGAAAATCTAATGCACGGAGCAACGCTCAAGAGCATTGGAAAAATACATTGTTAAGTCTGGGAAATCAATTGCAGAATCGTGAAGTGGCTATCGAAGCGGATGCTATTGAGCGTTTCTGGGATGATAAGGATAGTTGGGCAATAAAAAAAGATTCATACAAAAATACTACCGGTGATGATGCTTTAGATAATTTAAGATATAGTCTTGAACAGAAAGGTAAAGATCTTAAAAAAGCACTCAAAACATCTAATGAAAACGAAAAAATTTAAATAGAATAGATATGAAACGTTTAGTAGTTATATTATTGGCGATTGGATTTTGTGTGCTTTCTTTCGCAAAAGGCGACAAAAAAGAGAAGCCTCAGTTGTCCCCGGAGGAAACTATAAAAGCAAGTATAGAATCCTTACAAGGAACACTTTCCTGTTTAAAAGATTTTATGAATGAATTGGAAAAACTTCGAGATGATACGTCATCTTATCAAACAGAGATAAGAAATTTAAAAGCCGAGAAAAAGCAGGTGGAGTCAATGCTTACGACAAAAGCAAATTGTAAAATGCTTATAGGGTATCCTTTGTCGATTCCGTATGATTCCGCTTTAGTTGCGCAGTCATTGAGTATCATTAAGCAATATAATGTGGATAAGGTTAAAGAAAATCAGCAGTATTGTAATCTACGACTTCCTTTCTTGGAAGAGTATGGAGCATATAGCACTGAAATATATAAGATATTGGCAGATATCTTGGATATTTACTTTGAAGACGGTAAGCCAAGAAAGTATGATAAGGATATGTTCCAACATGATATAGAGAAAACCTCGTACTATAAGAAATCGGAGAAAACCCAATATAAAATAAAGTATTTAGATGAAGTTATTAATCGCGTTCAAGAAGTAGCCCAAGAGGGAAAACTTTCCAAAGAATTTCTTGAAGAGATATTAGAGGAAATGAAAAAATGATAATACTTATGAAAAAGTCAGTTTTCTTTAAATCGTTACTGGTTATTACAGTGAGTGTTGCTTGTGTTGCTTGCGCAAAGAAACAGAAAGAACAATCCTCACCGAGTGATAGTAAGGTTGCTATCAGCGAGTCTATTCAGCGTTGGGAAGAGGCAATACCGCAAAATGCAGAGGCTATTCAGGATGGTTTGGATTGGACGGTGTATCAGGAGTTGACAGAGACGACGTTTTGCTTTACGGCAAGTAGGCTATATCTGGAAAACGATAAATCGCATGAAAAATACCTGCTTTTGGAGACGCGCGGAGAAGAACAACAGCAAGGAACGAAGATACCTATCAAAGCGCGAAACAAACTGGCTTATGGTCTCTATGACGTTGAATACAAGGATTCTGCCACTTATGAAGACGGATATATCCAAGCAGTGGATTATGTTTACGTGTTAACCCCAACCAAATTGCTCTTGGATGGCTGTCCTGACTGCCGGAATATATATTCATATATTTTGGATTTAGAGACCTATTCTGCTATCCATATAGAGGCTTATTCCGGTTTCAATGGCATTGTAATGCAGAATGATGAGATGTGCTTGGAATTCTTCTCCTCGGATTATTCTTCCGGTTATCGTCAGGAGTGTATAGAGTTATATGATTTATCCGGAAATCTCCTTTCCCGTGAACCATTGGTAGAAGGAGATGAATAAGCCGTAACAATAGTTTAACTTTTAATCAATACAATTATGGGATTAATAGGTCTTTTAGTTGGCGGTGCTATGGATGCACACAAAGCCATCAAACAAAATCAAGCAAAGAATGACGAGGAAACTCATCATGTGGTAGTGGATAACCGTTTTTCTATTGACATACCGTCATTTTTGTCGGAACGTCATGACTTGAGTGAGGATGCTTCTGTTCAATATGGTAGCAGAACCCTGGATATCGCTTATCAAGTTATTGATGAACCGAAAGATGAGTTTATTCAGGCTTTGAAGGAAATCGAAGAGCATGTGCCCTTTGATTCGGATAAGACACTTCTTGATAAGATGGCGATTATATCTCTTGGTAATTACTATGAGGATTTGGATAAAGTGGAGATCGGTGATTACACGGAAACAACCATTAACGGATTAAAGGCTGTTACGTTGTATGCTTTCCAACAGCGCACATTTTTCAAAGACGCACTTTATGGCAGTTTCGCATTTATTGAAGGCAAGAAGACGATGTATCAAATCATCATTTTGTCCGGAGGTACAAGCATTAGTAAACTCGCGGAGAAATTGGAAGAATCCATCCAATCTTTCCGTGAATTATAAGAATATCATAATAGCTTATGAAAAAAACACTTTTTGTTGGTCTGATGTTAGTGGCGTCGATGACTCTATTTGCGAAGATCATTCCGGTAGGGTATGTTAACCTGGGATTGCCGAGTGGTACGTTGTGGAAAGCAGAGAATGAGCAAGGCTTATATATGTACGGAACCGCGAAAAATTTATATGATGGCTATATGCCTTCTTCTGAGCAATTCCGTGAGTTGTTTAGTAATTGCTCTTGCAAATGGCTAGAGAATGGTTGTCGCGTGACCGGACCTAACGGGAATTCGATTTTCTTTGCCTATGACGGTTATATAGATTGTGATGAAGAAATGCATGACAGAGGTGAGTATGTCCAAATTTGGTTGAACGAGGAGATGAACTCATCTGAAGCAAGGAATCTATACTTCACAAAGCCGTACAAACAGCATAATACCAGTTTTGCATATAAATGCACGCGTAATACGGTACATTTGGTAATCAGCGGGAAGTAAGAATCCCTATCTCCGGTGTGGTATGAGGCAGATCATTACAATCATATTATGTATGTTGTGCGCGACGAGTGTGTTCGCTACGGATTATCTAGCTGAGGCAGAGTATTATCAGAAAAAAGCGAATAGTTATCGCAACGAAGCTGAATACTACGAGAAGAAGGCGAAAGGTTATGAGCGTGAAGCGGATTACTATATCCGGAAGGCAGAAAGCTATCAGCGAGAAGCAGCGTATTACAGTAAGAAAGGTGATATAAGTAATGCCAATACCCAGACTCGTTATGCGCGTAACGCCATGGACAATGCCAAGACACAGCAGCGCTATGCCAAAGATGCCTGGGATAAATACCGCACGCAACTTCGTTATGCCAAAGAAGCCGATGAAAAGGCGGCTATGTATCTCCGATGGGCGGCCGGAAAATGATGTTAAACTAATAAACTTACTACTATGTTTTTACAAAAACAAAATGTTCTGAACACTTGGTTCGTGGGTATTTTGTGGCTCAAAATCGTGTTCACATCCCTCTCCCTGATTACTACAGTAACGAAACAGATCAATAACGATCCGAATTGGGTGTTCTTTGTGGGCATCTTCTTGACATTAGGCGCTATCATTGGCGCATACATGCTAACCAAAGCATACAAGATTGGTTTCTATTTGGTGGTCCTTACCAATCTGGCGTCGGCTGTGATTTCGTATATCATATATCCCGATTTTATGTTCGTATGGCCGAATCTGGCACAAATCGCACTTCTGTTGCTCTTAATGCTGCTCAAGCATGACGGCAAGAATGTATATCAGGTTCTATGGGGAAAACAATAGGTTAATTTATGAAACATTGTATCAATCCGGCATGTGATGCCGAACTGGAAGATTACATGGAGCGATGTCCGGAATGCGGACGGTCGCAGAAAAAGATCGTTGTGCCGAAGTCATCGGAAATGACTTCAAACGGAAAACCGGAGCAACAGATAGTGAGGCGGCATGGATTCGTTACATTCTGGTTGTATTTAGTGGCTGTTGTCAATTTCTTTGCTGCCATTGCCCAGATGTTACCCAAGCAGATGTATGGTAGTTATTTTCCTGATGAGTATGTGGGTATTTCAATTATTTCCGGCGTGTTGTGCATCGTGAATATCATTGGCGTGGCGCTTGTGCTGAACTGGAAGAAAGCCGGATTCTGGGTTATCGTTGGAGCATCGCTTATCAGCAGTCTGATGACTTCATTGGTGATGCGCACTTTCCCAACAGGAATAATCGGTCTAATCATCTTATGGGCTATCCTGCAAATCAAGAAAGACGGCATCTCCTGCTGGAGAGCATTGAGGTAAAATAGAATGAAGTGAGTATAAATAGATACACTATGAAAAAGATATTATTTCTTTGGCTTGGGTTCGTAGGTGCGGTGACTGTTTTATCCGGTTGCTCGCAGCAACAAAAGCCTAAGACAGACTGGGATAAATATGACCTCAAGGGCAAAGTGCAGCAACTCCAGGTGCACTACTGCTTGGCGTACGAAGACTCTACCGGTGCCATCGTACCCTACGACATGACATCTGCGGACTATATCAATTTCTCCGAAGAGGGTAAGATTGAACGTATCGTGACCTATGATTATGCCCAAGAACAGCATCAAACCTACATCTATTATTATACCTATCATCCGAAAGGACTCACTATTCTGGCTACACTGGACGATGCGTTCCATTATCGCGAAGAGATCAGTTATACCGACTGGGGGGAGATAAGTACGGATAAGATGTATGACGCAGACAGTGCAAATTATTGGTGTGAATTCTTTGAGTACGACGATGACCAACGTCTGGCTACCCATTTTTTGCACGGTCGGGACGGCTTGATGTATTTCTACGATGACTATCGCTATAATGAGCAAGGTCTGCCGGTGTACAATGAGAACAGGGATGCGGACGGTTCCGTCGAATGCCGTGTCTATTCTTCGTATGATGCCGACGGACGTCTGGTACGGCAGCAGTTCCAATATGCGGACTCGACCTATGATTTTGAGTATATCCATACGTATAACGAACAAGGACTGCCGGAGAAATTTACCAGGCATAGTTCCAATTCGACGGTTGAGGTGCGCTATCTGTATGAGTTCGATGAGCAAGGTAACTATACCTCAAAAACCATTCTCTCGGGTGACTTTGCCCGAATAGAAGAACGTAAGATTTATTACTATTAACAAATATTTTAAAAACATCAAGGTTATGAAAAACAAAACATTATTGATGCTGGCATTAGCGGCCGTTACGTTTGGTTGGATGTCATGTTCCGATGCGAAGAAGGCCGAGACGGATTGGGATGCGTATGAACTGAAAGGTAAGGTAAAGACGCTTACTACAAAGAGATACAAGGCACGTGAAGCGTTCGGAGAGGTGACGAAAGATGAGTTGAAATCCAGTGAGGTGGTTACTTTCTCTAAAGAGGGTAAAATAGAACATGTTTTCTCATCGTATTACTATTCGGATGAGAAATCGGAGTATGAGTCTTTCTATACGTACACCGAGAAGAAAACTATTTCAGAGCAATACTACAATGATGACTTTTCAGGAAAGTTAATCACCTTCTATACGGATTGGGGTGGCAAGGAAAGCGAGATCTCTTACGACGAGTCCGGTGACCAAAGTTGGGCGACCGAATATACCTACGACGATAATCACCGTCTTATCGAGCGCAATCATTATTACGGTAAAGAATTCAACAGCAGGGAGAAGAACTTCCAATACGACGAGAAAGGATTGGTGAAATCGTATAAAAATTATAACAACGATGGCGAGTTGACGGAAATCAGTTATTACGAGTATGATGCGAAGGGACGGGAGGTTGAGTGTACCGTAGAGGACGGCGAAGGAGCAGTCTCTTATTCGACCGTTCACACCTATAATGATGAAGGCTATACGTCCTGTTATAAATTCATCGGAACGTATTATAAGAACACCGAAGAATACACCTATGAATATGACAAGCAAGGTAACTATGTCGTTAAGTATGAGATGACGAAAGGCGGCGATACCTATATCTGCGAGCGTACCATTGTGTATTATTAAATCTTTGTGACGTTGCGGAATTTTCTTGATTTTGCGTCAAAAAGAAGATAATTCGCAGATTTTTACAAATAAATTTGTATAATCCAAAAAAAATTATTACCTTTGCAGCCGATTTGGATGCAAAGGCGCTACACGCGTATGTGTATGCGTGTCCGAATCGGAGAAAAGAATATGAATAATAACAAGGAGACAATTATGCCGTATTGCAAAAGATGTGGCAAACGCAAAAGATTGTTAAATTGCCTCCGTTGAAAGACTAAATTTGAACCAATATGATACCGCGTATTAAGAGTTATCAGCCGTTACAGGACTATCAATTGCTCGTCTCTTTTGATGACGGGCGAAAGGTTCGTTATGATGTTGCGGATGATATTCGTACATTGCCGACATTCCGTGATCTGGAAACGGAGCATGGCTTGTTTGAGAATGCGCAATTAGACACAAGTCGTACATGTATCTATTGGAATGATCGCATTGATTTGCCAAGCGATGCCATCTATGAGTATGGCGTAGCTGTGTAATAATACCGCTGGGCTCAACAGCGTAAAAAAGTGAGTACATAATGAAAGGCGTTTATTGAAACGTTGTTCGCGACTAATCCGAATCTTCGCAACATTCACACACAGTCGTAGCAACAGCAATGAATGTCCATGAGGGTATGTATTGATATGCCCACGCCCATCGAAGGGCGGGATGGGTAATACATATCGGGCGTGGATTTCGGTTGTTTTTCTACTGTGTGGGGGATTGCGAAGCCCTGGATTAGCGTGAGGAACAAGTGAGCTTCACGCTTTTTGTGTATGTATATGGTCCAAAAGGGCCGAAAAATGGTGCGAATGGTGGAGTTCATACGTAATTGATACGTAATTGATACGTGATTGATACGTGATTGACCCGTCGAAGTTGAGGAAAGCCCGCTGCCTCAGGGCTTAAAAAGAGAGTCAAAAAAAGAACAGGCTGAGTGAAAAATAAAAAGATAAAATAGACACCCATCAGTGACGTTCAGGATGATCGCGAGATGGTCGCGGAAATGGAAACTAAATAGAAGATAAAAGATAACTAAAAATCGAAATATTATGGATTTAAGAAGATTTAACACCAAGAAATCGCTCAAAGATACAATGCTTGCTAATTTGGAAGCATATTGGATAGAAGAGATTAATACCGAAGAATTTATAGCACAAGAAGGAAAGATTCTTACGCAGATAGGAGTGATTGACTTGTTTGAAGAAATTAGTTCAGGAAAGAATGATAAATACTACGTGGGAATAACCGGCAGAGTAAGAGAGCGCGAAAAAGAACACAATGCAGTGTTTTTAGCAGTGATAGATTGTCAGTCTTTAGACAAGGCCAATGACCTAGAAGAATTAGCAAAAGCAAATGGTTTCTACACTGGAGGCGCAACTGGTAATGGACATGAGGAAGATACCACAAAATTGTATATTTACAAGATGATACCCGGAGTAACTATTGAAGGATAACACAATAAAAATTTCAAAAGTATGCAAGTAAAAGCATTTTGTATATCGTTTGAGTTAAAAAACGACAACTCAAAAAAGATGCATCAATGGTTAGCAGCACATGAGGCTAAAGAATGTGGGGCTGATGTTGCATTCATTGCTAGATATGAGTTTGACAATATGTTTGAGCAAGAATTGATGCGCGATCTTGAATTAATGACTGATGAATTGGAGCGGGCATACATTATATGCTCGGATGGTCATGGAGATGTTTCTGGTAAATTTATCATTGGACACAGAAAATCATCATCATGGGAATAATTTGTTGTAATTAAAAATTTTTATAGAAATGGCATATCCTATTGATGAGAAATTCGTTATAGCAGTCTCTGCTAGTGCATTATTTGACACAAGTGAGGAAGAAAAGGTCTTTGAAGAAAGAGGCCTTGAGGCATATAAAAAGTTTCAAAAGGAGAATGAAAATAAAATTTATGGCAAAGGGCAAGCATTTGACTTTATCTCTCGTTTTCTAGGGATTAACGACTTTTTAAAAGAAGAAAAACCAGCCGAAGTAGTTCTTTTTACTAGAAATTCGCTTGACATAGGTGGGCGTCTTATGAAATCAATACAAAAATATGGCTTGAATATTGAAAGAACGTGCTTCTCTTCCGGGGATTTTTTATATGATTATCTCCCATCTTTTAATGCTTGCTTATTTTTATCGTGCAATGAAGAACATACTCATGCTGCACTCAAAGCAGGATATGCAGCAGGAACGGTACTCCGGAAAGACCAAACAGACGAAATACAATCAACTACGGATAATAGTGTGGAATTTGCATTTGATTTTGACGGAGTATTAGCAAATGATGAAGCTGAAAAACGCTATAGAGATAATAATAGACAACTTGATACATACTTGCAGAATGAGTCTAAAGATGCTTATATACCTCTTGGAGAAGGTCCATTAAAGCCTTTGATGGAACAAATCGCAAAGTTGCAAAAGATAGAGGAAGAGAAGTTCCGAAAAGACAAAACATATAAAAAAATCATAAAGACAGCATTAATAACCGCCCGGAATGCCCCTGCTGATCTTCGCGTACATACAACATTGAAGGAATTGGGTATTAAAATGGATATGGCATTTTTTATGGGAGGAGTTGATAAATCCAGGGTTATTAATATTATGAGACCACAAATCTTTTTTGATGACGATATAAGAAACTTAGAGAACCTCTCTAATGTGGTCGCTGTACATGTGCCTTATGGGGTAGTTTATGAAGAACAAGTAAAGCAAAACAATGTGGAGATAAAAGAGAAAACGTCCACTCGAAAACAAAGGGTTTAACGAACTCCGCGTACAAAAACGCCAACTCAAAAGGATTTAGATAAAAAGCAACAAATAACATTCGAAATAATTAACTAACTTAACAATATAAAACATTATGAAAAACAAATTTTTACAATTTTTAAGTAGTATGCGGCGAGGAGCGGCAATGCTAATCATGCTCCTCACCCTCGGTGTCGGACAGATGTGGGGTGCATGGATTGGAAACTGTGGTATCGATGTAAACGGCACTTGGTACAAAAGTTCATCCAATATCAATTCTGGTCACTGGTTGGAGAGTCATACTTCTTTTGCCAGCGCAGATCTTGGCACCATTACTTCGTTGGAATTGGGTGGTCAATATGATTCGTGGGATAATAGTCAAACGGATTATTGTTCATGGAACTCGAATAATGGTATTTGGATCACCATCAAACTAGGTGACACTCAAATTGATAATTTCAAGCTATCTTGTTTCAATTCTGGTAAAGACGGAAATAACAATGTATGGAAGACATACGGAACAAAAGGCAGTTGTTCAGATGATAATGAAGGTTGGAATACATACACTGTTGACATTTCTGAGTATGCCGCAGGTAATTATACACTCAAGGCTTCGTGGACTTCTCCTTCAAGTCAGAGTTTGAATAATACTGCCAATTTTACTATTGATCCAGTAGTAACCTTCAAGGCTAATGGTGGTACGGGTTCGGACTACACGCAAACAGTAACATATAACACAGCAACCGCCCTCACAGATAATACTTTCTCTCGGGATGGTTACACCTTTGCGGGATGGGCAACTTCTTCTGGTGGATCAGTAGTATATACAAATGGAGCTAATGTCACCCTTACTGCTCATACGGACCTTTATGCCGTATGGTATCCTTATTTCTGTGATACTGAACTGAGTGCTACCTCCGGAACGACGGGCGCGGGAACAGATATTAGTTTGACTTGTAGCATTGTGGACAGCAAATATCGTATTACTGTTAAGGGTACAGGTCTTACCAGTATTTCCGCCGGTGTGTATTATAAATATGGAGGAGTTGGTGATGGACACCAACTTATTAACGATGCGACATTGGTAACAAATAGTTCCACTAACATCACATATGATATACCGGCAAACGCAAAGACTCCTGTTTTCTATACAAACCTCTTTGTGGTACGAGCAAGTGAATCTGCATATAATCAGATTAAAGACAAAACGATAGATTGGTCATATAGTTGCGGTATTACTAACTATTCTGTGACTTATAATGGAAGTTCAGCATCGGGATCTGTTCCGACAGACAATTCCGTTTATACTTCCGGAGATGAGGTGACGGTTTTAGGAAAAAACACGTTGTCGATGGACAATTACTCTTTCTCCGGTTGGAATACCAGCAGCAATATGTCCGGTACTGATCGAGCAGTAAGTAGCACATTTAATATCAGTGCTAATACTACCCTTTATGCCAAATGGACACAGACAATAACGCTGCATGCTAATACGGATCATCACGGAACGGGTGCTAATTCATCTGCAACGGCGGTATGGAACAAGGCATCAGTAGAAGGATTCTCTGCAACTACCGGCGCAGTAGGATATACTTTGGATGGATACTATACGGATCCTACATCCGGAACGAAGGTGCTGAATGCAAATGGTTCGTTTGCGAATAGCAATGTGACCGGATATATCACAAGTGGTAAATGGAGCCGCACAGAGGCTGCTCCGACGCTCTACGCGCACTGGGTAGCAGATACGTGGGATCTATATTCTAATACAACCAAACTTGGTGCTTTTATAAACACTAGTACTGATGAGTATCGTTTAAACATAAACATTACAAATGATAATCAGGCTCAATGGCACTTTTTGAAAAACAATAGTACGTACTATTATACAGGAGCAGTCAATCCTATTAATGAAAATGTAACTCTGGGTATTGGCGCAGGCATGATAGCATGGCAGGGTGGCAGTACAGGTCATTATACTTTGAAGGTATGGAAATCCAGTTCAATATGGTACCTACGAGCGTACGCAAGTCCGCAAGTTAATTATACAGCAGCGCCGACAGGCGGTACAGTTGCTGTTTCCAGTAACTGGGATGGTGCGCTTAGTGCTGGTGACTATGCTATGTACGGAAGCAATGTGACGTTCACGGCTACGCCGGCTACGGGATATACTTTTGAGGGATGGTATGGAGCTAGTGACTTCAGCGGAGAAAAATTAAGTACGAACACGACGTTGACGGTAAATGGTGTTACTTCTGCAACAAATCGTTATGCGAAGTTTGAAGAGACGATGTCGTCGCTGACAACAAGCAATAGTTATGATGCCGGTACTCCGGGATACGCAGCGCCGACGGTTTCTAATTCGGCAACGAATGTGGGTTATGCAACGTCGCGTACTATTACAGCTACAGCTGCCGGTACAGGTTATACTTTTGTCGGTTGGACGCTGACTAACTGTACACGTACTGACGGAGGCGGACCAACTGCTAACCCGATTACCATTCACTCGAATGGCGATGGTGCAGCAGTAACTGTAGTGGCTAATTATGAAGAGGATTTGAGTTCGCCCTGGACGCTTAAAGGTGGTACGAACTTAACAGGTAATAACTGGGCGACAGCATATAATCTAACTAAAAAATCCGGACACTCTACGGAGAGCGTCGCTTATTATACGCTTAGCATAAGTTCAACCAATAGTGGTATTTCCGGCTCGGCAGATGATTGGAGTTTCAAACTAATCAATAGTGAAACATGGTACGGATTGACGGCAGAAGGATCTTGGTGGTGGAAAAGAAGTACAGGCGCCAACAAGTCATTAACCAATTCTGGCCAAAATATCCAAATTTGCGCAGATGTGGCAGGTAACTATGAGGTAAAAGTGGATTATTCTACTCCTGCCTCACCGACAGTTACCGTTATTTTCCCGACATCGTATACGTTGACCTATTCTATTGGTGAAGTGAATGGCACAAGTGGTATTATTTCTACAAGCCCGGGTACCGCAAGCGGTAGTAAGGTGTTGGAAGGAAGTTCCATTACCCTTACTGCACCAAGCGAAAAGTCCGGCTATACATGGAAAGGATGGTATTTGAATGCTGATGGTTCAGGAGTGCAACAATGTGCTACTAAAGCATATGCCGTTACCATGAACGCGGACAAGACGCTGTATGCTTGCTATACAGAGAATTCATATTCGACTACCGTTGCTTCCAATGGCAATGGTAGTGTTTCTCCGTCTGGCTCGGTTAATGTGAAACAAGTAACTGGAACGGTAATTACAGCTACTCCAAGCTCCAACTATGTCTTCGATCACTGGACTACTTCTGGAGGTGGTATTACCGCTACATCTGCTTTGACGGTTAGTCCGAACACCTTCAAAGCAACCAGCGCAAGTGGTACGATTACCGCATACTTTGATCATCAATGGTGTCTTAAGGGTGACCAATGGGATTCGTGGAGCACTTCCAAAGGTCTGCCGAATACTGCGGCTAACACCTTTAGCGCATCGTTTACATTGACAAAAGGCACCAAGTACGTATTCAAGATACATGACCGTAAAATGAATAAGTGGTATGGTAATGCAAATAATGGCGGAGAACACGCTATGAACCGCGGAGCGAGTGCCTTCACAACAACTGCAGGAGGTACTAACAACAACCTAACCATCACTCCGGATGTAACAGGCGATTACACCTTCTCGTTCAACACATCGACGAATGCACTTACTGTTACCTACCCAACGGCATATACCATTACGTTCGGCGCAGGTGCTATCAATGGTAGTAATGCAGCGATTAGTGTTTCGCCGAGTTTCACAAGCGGTGACTACGTACTGCCCTCAACGGCTGTGACATTCAGCAAGGGTAGTACAAAAGCCGGTTACACTTGGAAAGGTTGGTACTCTGACCAAGCCGGTTCGGCTACTCTGCACGAGGATGACGACGATGATTTCACATGGTCGGCTACGCGTACGGGTAACATAAGTGTGTACGCATGTTACAACTTTATAACGTACGATATTACCTATAACCTCAACAGCGGTACGAATCATCCAAGTAATCCTGCTACCTTCAATGTGGAGACATCGACGATTACACTGCAAAACCCGACCAGAACAGGTTATACGTTTGGCGGTTGGTATGACAATTCATCGCTTACAGGAGATGCCGTTACTACTATTGCTAAAGGAACGCACGAAGATCAAGAATTCTGGGCTAAGTGGACGGCGAAGACTTATACCATTACGCTGAATCAGAATGGTGCGACGACCGAAAGTGACCCGACAAGTTTGACAGCTACCTATGACGGTAGGGCTGGTGGTGCCAGTGACCAATTTACCCTCACCAATCCTGAAAAGACGGGTTACACGTTTGCTGGATGGTATGAGAGTGAAGGTGGTACCGGCGCAGAGATTATTACGACTGCACGATATTATAAATGGGAAGCTAACCCATACGTTACTACAACCGGTCTGTGGCAACACGACGGCAATGTAACCGTTTATGCGAAGTGGACGCCGAACGACTACGCTGTTACGTTGAGCACAACAGGCGAAACGGGTTATGGCTCTAATGCGCCCGCTAACCAGACAGCTACATTCGGCGCAGGACTGCCGACGATCACTCCGCCGGTAGGTGCTCCGGGTTATAAGTTCCAGGGTTACTACAGCGGTGTGAACGGAACCGGCACACAATATTATAGTGCAAATGGAACGAGCGTGCGCGCGTGGGATATAGCTTCTGCAACCACCCTCCATGCGTATTTCCAAAAGACTGTGATCTCTACATTAGAGCATCCGGCAAGTATTGCAAAGGGTGATGTGGTCACTTTGGATGTCAACCCGGTATTAAACCAGACTGGTGCAACAGATTATATGGATATCTGCTGGTCGCTGCTCTATGACAATGATAACCCTGTTGAATCTGGCGTGGCTATAGCGGCTAATCCTGTTGATGGCAAGCCGAATCAGGTTCGCTTTACTTTGACAGGTTTGTCGGCTGGTTACTATAAAGTAAAGGCGGTACTTAAAGCCAATGCTTCTTCGTTTGTTGCTTGCGATGCTGGTACCGAACTATCTACCTTCAAGAGCAATGTTCGTATCGCCGGTAATAGTAATGTGACAATCCTTTATCAGGATGCCCGCGGCAATACAATCCGTGAAAACGGTGCTGTAGAAGTAGCCCGCGGAGAGACAGTAGAGGTTACTGCTCCTGAAATAATCGGCTATTCGTTCGCCACATGGGTTCTTGGTGATGTATTGGCTACAGAAGATGCGTTGACCGACAATCCAATTACTATCAGTGCTGAATATGACGGTATTCTTATTGCGAAATACAACCGCAAGAACACGATCTATTTCAAGAATACTTTGAACTGGCCGGCCGTTTATGTGAACTTGTTAAGTTCCGGATTCTGGAATGCCAATGGTTCCGGTAACAGTGGTCACACGAATCGTAATATTGCGATGACGCAACTTGGGACAAGTGATATATGGTACTACGAGTATGGAGAAACAAGTACTTCAGACTATGTATCTTTCACTTCGCAACCGCAAGCAAATGCGACCAACTTCTGGGGTAAAGACACAGATCCGAAGGTGATGGTTGTTTATCCTACTCGTCCGAACTACGATGCCAATGAACGGACGGCTTACGGATTCCATGTGAATACACCGATGTTCGTTCCGTTGGCAGGTCAGACAGCTGTAGAAAAGAATATTAATAATAACGGTCGTGCATATTACTACAACCAAGGTTATTGGGCAAAATATGAGCCGATCAACAAAGAGACCGGTTATACACTGAAGATTTACAACAAGAAGAACAACGCGGCGACACCGGATGCAGGTCAAGCACCTGTTCTGATGAAATCAGTTCCGTTTACTTTTAACGGTGATATGACCTTACCGGTATCTGTAACCGTTGACTTGGAAGCCGGTAAATGGTACGGATTCAAGATCTATCGCGACAAGGGTAATACCGGCGACGCGTTGAGTTGGTATGGTAACGGTGGTGACATGTCCAACAAGCATAGTGGTGATTTCGACAAGGGTGAAGCTGTTTGGGAATTCAAGTCAACACAGGCTTCTAACTGCGGTTTACAGACCACCAGTGCCGGTGATTATGTATTTACCTTGGCATACGGCAAGGAGCTTAGTACAGATAGTATGCAATACTTGGTTGGTGTTCATTATCCGGAAGCAGCCGGAGACTATCGTCTTGTGTACTCCGATGACAACCGCACAGGTATTCTTTCAACCACTATCCCGTATAATTCGGAAGCGGATACACTCTCGTTCTTCGTAGATGTCGATGCTGATCCTTCGTTAGCACTGCAGAAATGTGCAGTCAGCTATGACGGAGGTTCTACAACAACAGTAACATGGACAGATACGATTGCTGATCTCTTTAGCGGAGGACTTCCGGCAGCAATCTCCGAGAGCGGTGTATATTACTTCTGTATTAATAGAAATACGTCCGGAAAGAAGGAATTGGGAGATGTCAAATTATATACCGGTAACTTCTATATCCGCACCGATGGAGCGACACCGTCGAAATGGGATAACTTCCGCCAGAATAACCACTTGATGGCTTATTCGGACTATGCAGATCTGAATGAGAATTTCACTCATTCCTACACGCAGTGGTATGATTTGACTAATAGAAGGAATGTGAAGTTCACCGTAGCGAATGACTATAGCGTAAGTATCTCCGATACGCTTATACGTGAGGAGGCAAGCGGTACTTGGGTGCATATTGCAGATTATATTGACACCGATGGCAATTTGAACCGTTCGGCAAACGTACGCTTCATGTACAATGACAAGACCAACGCTATCAGCCGTGCGTATATTGACGGTGCCTATGAAGCCGGCGGTAACTTCCTGAAGATTCTGGCAAGAACCCAGGATAGTATCTATGCCGCTGCGGAAGGTGGCGATCCGTTAACGGAAATTACATTCACCGACAATGGTAACTGGCTCTACGAGCAGACCGTGTATGCTCAACCGGGGGCACGTTACAAACTGCGTTCGCTCTTCGGTACTACAGATGGAGGAAAGCATGTGATTACGCAGTACTTCAAGGGTAACGAAGGTTCGACAGCCGCTGACTCAGCGACGATGATCGGAGGTAACGGTTCTTCCCGCATGCCGATCCGTCTGCTCTATGACTTCAAGACCAACCGCGTAGTAGCAGCATATAAACCATCATCCGGAACGATTAACGAAAATCTTGAGATCAATGCAGATATCATGTTTATGCGTGAGCATCAGGAGGATATTGAGCAGATTACATTCGCTTCCGGCAAGTCCATTTCGGAGATCGAGAACATCTACTGTGGATTGCGTTTCAACAAGTGGACTCTGAACAATAAGAGTAAAGAAGCTGGACATGCAACCCTTAGCCCGCTCCTCTCCCGCTACGAACGTGATTTATTCTATGTATCCTTCCCGTATGATGTGCGTCTGAGCGATGTAATCGGTTTCGGTACATATGGTCAGCACTGGATTATTGAGTACTATGATGGTGCTGCACGTGCAAAGAACGGTTTCTGGGCTGACTCGGAATCGTACTGGAAATTTGTCACCCCGTCGATGAAAGATACCTTCGAACTGAAAGCAGGTACGGGTTATATTGTCGCACTTGACTTGGATGAGTTGTACTACATATCTGAAGAAGTCCATGCCAGCATCTGGAATAACACAGACATCTCCGATCTTGAGCTGCTCTTCCCGGGTAATGTAAGCAGTATATCCAACGTAGACGTGACCTACAACATGCCATCTCACGAATGTAAAATCAACCGCGGTACTGCTTCTGGAAACCGTACGATTAAGGATAGCCACTGGAATGTGCTGGGTGTTCCGACATTCAAAAACATCACCGGTGAAGCTTCCGGAGAACCGGACGAAGGTGTAGGTAGCGGCGAGATCGTATTCGCGAACAAAGCTTGGGTCAAAGATTCGCTTAAAATGAAGTTTATCTATGACGGTAACCTGGCAGACAACTCGCTAACGCCTAAGGCAGTCAAAGATTTCGAGTTCAAAGCAATGCATGCATACGTGGTTCAATACTGCGGAAATGTGACATTTACAACCAGTGCAACACCGGCTCCGGCATCTGTCGCAGCTCGTACCTACGCTGAGAAGCCGATCGATGTGGACTTCCGTCTGGAGTTGAACAAGGACGGTGTGGTAGAAGATCAAACCTTCGTCAGCATGACAAACAATGAGGATGCAAGTGCAGACTTCGTCTTCGGTGAAGATCTGAGTAAAGAGTTCAATAACAGCCGTGCGAATATCTACACATTCATCGGAACGGAGTGGGTCGCAGGTAACACGCTGCCGATGAGTGATCGGACAACGGTGGTTCCGGTTGGCATCAAGATAGCAAGCACCGGCGACTATACCTTCGCTATTCCGGAAGGAACGAATGGAGTTGGTGTTACGCTGATCGATAATGAGACGGGTATCCGCACAAGCCTGAGTGCACTCGATTACACGATTAATCTGAACGCAGGTACGTACGATAACCGCTTCGTGCTGGAGATCTCGCCGGTTCATCAGTCGCCGACAGGTGTTGAATTGCTCAATGGTGAGAATGGTGAAAATGGTGTACGCAAGGTGCTCATTGATAACATCCTGTACATCGTTAAGGATGGCGTGATGTATGATGCCCAAGGAAAGCGTTTACAATGAAGCGAATGGTGCAAATGGTGAAATGATGAAAATTATGATAGATATGAAAAAGTTTATGATGATAATCATGGCGGTGGCGCTGATGGCGCTGCCGACCATGGCACAACAGCCGGATTGGAAATCCACATCGACTATGCAAGGAACAGGAAGCGCTTATGCACCGCAGGTAATGGAGGTCGGCGCAACGACCGTACCGACGATCGCTACGACGACGGAGAGTTATTCGCCGAACAAAGCACCGAGTGGTCCGCGTAGAGTTTTTGACCATGGTGGTGAAACCGGCAAATCGGATGAGTTTCCGATCGGTGATGCTGTATTGCCGTTGATGCTAATGGCAATGCTTTTTGCGGGAGTGGTGTACACTCGCCGCAAAAAGCAGGCAGCTAAGAGCTAAGAGCTAAGAGTTAAGAGGTAAGAGTTTACCAAACCCTCCGAAAGGAGTGGTATTTTTTCATAATATTTTTATATTCGCCACTGCCACTCGTGAGAGCCGCAGTGGTTTTTTTGCATTTTTTTGTCAAAAAATTTGCATATATCAAAAAAAAGCAGTAATTTTGCACCCGCTTTCGTGAAAACGGGAGATATAGCGCGGAGTAGAGCAGTGGTAGCTCGTCAGGCTCATAACCTGAAGGTCGGTGGTTCGATCCCGCCCTCCGCAACCAATATGAAAAAACACGTATTCTTTTTTCTGATCATTAGCACGCTCTCCGTTTATGCGGTGGAGCGTGTTTCGTTAGAGCAGCTTCAGTCGGATTGGAGCCGGTACTTGAATCACGACATTCAGCTTACTACGCCGCTTGTTGTATGCGGCAGTTTCTATGACAGCCTGCTCTTGGCGCCGGAGCGTTTGTTCTGTCCCGAAGAGCGCGCAGTGGGTCTGGCGGATGGGGACAGTACGGCGTACTATGCGCTTGTGGCACAGAACTATCAGTCCAGCGTATGTCTGCATTGCCGTAATCAGTATTACAAAGTGCGGACAGGGGACAAGGTGAAAGGCTTGAAAGTGCGTGTGACGGGAGAACGGCAGTTGCTGACGGGTAAATCTATTTCCACCCGCCATGTGGCGCAGGACCGTTTGCCCAAACCGAAGAAAGGGGAGTTGCGTGTGGTAGGAGCGAATATCGAGAACTACTTCGCGGACTTAGGCGGTTATGCCCATAAACGTACGACTACTGCCCAACAAGCCTTGAAGACGCAGAAATTAGTGAGCGCCATGCAGGCGATGCATGCCGATATCTTCGCTTGCTGCGAGATGCAGGTGGGAGACAAAGCACCAAAAATGCTGTTAGCGGCATTGAACAAACGAGGCAACCGTTATGCCTACGTGACGATGCCGATGTCGGATATCGACCGTATAGGCGGGTGTTTTATCTATGATAAGGAACGCGTGCGCCCGTACGCGCAACCGATTTCGGCGTATAGCGACACGGCCGATCATTACTATGCCCGGATGTTTGCCGTAGGATTTGAAGAGATAGCGACAGGGAAGAAGTTGATCATCGGTCTGAACCATTTCAAGTCCAAACGTCCCGGTCGTACGCAGTATGACACGAACATGCGTCGTATGCAGAACGCCGATTCGCTGATGGCGATGTTGCCGCAGGCAGTGGAGGTGTTCGGAGACGAAGATATATTGCTCTTAGGCGACTATAACTGCTACACACAGGAACAACCGATACAGGCTATCGTGCGTGCCGGCTATGCGGATATGTTACCGCTGGGCAAGGCGGGTGATTACTCGTATAGTTTCCGAGGGGAAGCGGGCTACCTGGATCGCTGTTTTGCCAACCCGTCGATGGCGACGCAGATCGTACGTGTCCGTCCCTGGCATATCAATGCCGATTGGTACTACCAGCATGGCGCGTATAAGATGAAGGACTCCTCCTTGCACCGCTATGCTGACCATGATCCCATCATTGTGGATATTCAGTTGCATTAAGAAATCACCTCAAAAGCGCTTGATTTGCGTTGTTTTTGATAAAAAATGCGTAAAAATGCACAATTTTTGAATTTTTGTTTGCATACGTCAAATAATTGTTGTATCTTTGCAGCGAATTGTGGATAACCATTTATTAACCCTTTAAAATATTTTAAAAATTATGGATGCAAAACTTCTGAAAGAGAATGCAAAGTGCATTAAGTCTGTAGCAATGCTTTTTGCTATTACAGGTATCGTATTTTCGGTATTCAAAATGATCCCCAGCTTCCTGAGCTCGGTTAGTTGGTATGCTACTTTGGCAGCTATGGTTCTCATCGTAGGTCTCGTTTACGCGTTCAACCTCTTTGATAAATTCGCTAAGGCTGTTCAGGAAGACGAAGTAAAGGCTTTCAAGCAATTCAAGTTGGCTGCTATCCTTTTCTTCTCTGCACTGGCTGTAGCTAACCTGCCGTTCATCGGTGGTTATTTTGCTGCTATCTGCGTAATCGTTGCTGCTGTATTCATGATGCTGGCTGCTAAGGCCTTGAAGGCTAATCAACCTGAGTTCAAACTCATCTTCATTGCTGCTATCATCGGTATCGTAGCAGGTGTATTTGAGCTCATCGGTGCAATTCCTGTTATCGGCATCGTATTCAACGTAATCGGTCGTCTGGCTGACGTAGCAGTATTCGTTCTGATCCTCATTGCAGGTATCAAGTTCGGTAAGGCTGCATAAGTTGCGGAAAAACAAAATAAAATAGAGAGTCCGATGGGCTCTCTATTTTGTTTATCAACTGGTCTGCTGGTTTACTGGTCAATTGGTTTACTGGTCAATTGGTAAGCCTCGGATGATGCAGATGCTGTAGAGCATGCCGATGAGCATGGTGAATTTGACGACTTGCTGGCATGTCTTGTAGTCCGACGGGATCTTCGCTGCCCAGAGTAACCAAAGGCTGCATAAGAGCGGTGTGACGATGCCAAAGAGGATATAACGCGTGCTGAGGCTGCTCCAACCGATAGGGAAGGGCAGAGCGTGATACCACAGATGACCGATGATAGCCAGGGTCAGGAGGATAAGACAGGTGACGAACACTTTGGTCCATTTATCACCCCATACAACCGGCATGGAGTGACATTCCAGTTCACGGTCTCCCATCTGGTCCTGCATGTCTTTGATGATCTCCCGGATCCACGTGAGCAGGAAGGCAAAGAGCGCAAAGCCGCCGAGCCATGCGTAGAGGTCATGCGGTAGGGTGAGGTAAGGGAGGATCGTCGCAAAACGCAGTTGGAGCAAGGCGGTGTTGGTCATGGCTACCAGCATAGGCGTCAGGGCAGCCAGCAGAGCGATGATCAGGTTTCCGACCATGAACAGGCGTTTGTAACTGGACGAATAGAACCATAACAAACCCGGTACGACGACAAAGAGAATGCCCATCGTCAGGCTGCGTAATAAGATTGCCAAGACAATACCGCAAGCGATACCTAAACCGCTTAAAACCAGACTGAACCGCATAGCTGCCTGTTTGCTGATGGTACGCGTGACGATCACTTCGTCCGGTCGGTTGATGCGGTCTATCTTCACATCAAAATAATCATTGATGACATATCCTCCTGCAGCAATCAGTACGATCGCCAACATGAGGAGTACCAGCATAAGCGTAGGCATCTGTTCGTCAAATGCCGCTTGCCGCAAGATCGGTACGGCAACCCACTTCTCCATCAGCCACACCAAGGCACCGAGGAAAAGCAGGTTGCTCCACCGAACGAGGCGCATTATGTCTTTAAATAGTTCCAAAATTTCAAATTTCAAATTTCAAATTGCTCAAAATTAGCGAATTTTGAGTATTACTCCTTTCCAGGCGCCTAATTTGAGTTCGACGATGCCGTCGGGCACAAAGGCGATGGATTGCTTGGAGCCGGTGAGCAGGTCGGTAGCTGTTGCTTGGGCTTTGCCTTCCAAACCGAGATAGACGAAGGCATCGTTCGGGATACGCACACGGATCATGTCTTCCCGATCGTGGAAGTTAACGATCACTAACAGCGTCTCCCCTTTGGTATGGCGGATAAAGGCGAACTGCTCATGTTTGTTAAACCCGTCTCCTTGGGCATAGGTGATATCGTACATGGCACCTTTCTGAATGGCTTTGTTATCGCGTGCCAAGGTGAGCAGTTTGCTATAGAAACCGCGTAACTCATGTTGCGCATCGGTCATCTTGGCGCCATCGAATTTCCCTTTGTTCGCCCAAGCCTGGATGCTCTTGATACCCCAGTAATCGAAAATGGTGGTACGTCCGTCGATGCCGGAGAACCCTTCCATATCCATACCTCGTTCGCCGAGTTCCTGGCCGGAGTAGATCATCACCGGACATTGGTTGAGCGTAGCCGCTACGATCATCGCCGGTTCCGCACAACGGCCGCTACCGCACCAGAAACCGGAAGCGATACGTTGCTCGTCATGGTTCTCGAGGAAATAGAGCATGTGGTTGATGCGCGCTTCGCCGTGTTGCAACCATTGGGCCGTGATGCCTTCGGCAGGATACCCTTTGCTGGTCACTCCACGCAGGTAATCGTACATACCCACTTTGTCGTACAGGTAATCAAAGCCTGCTGCCAGATAGGCGTCGTACTGGTTGGGATCGTAGCACTCGCCGATGAAGATGAATTTCTTATGTTTCTTACGCACTGCGGCAATTGCCCAAGCGAAGAACTCGACAGGCACCATCTCCGCCATATCGACGCGCACACCGTCAATGCCTTTGTCCGACCAGAAGAGCAGGATATCGCGCATCTTGATCCATGTGTTCGGGATGGGGTTGAACTGCTTCTCTCTGCCCCCCTGGTAGAAGACGCCGTAGTTCAGTTTGACGGTCTCATACCAATCGTTCTCCGAAGGATGGGAGGTGAAACAGTCGTTACCGGTTACCTTGGCAGGAAACTCTTCGTATCCCTGAAGGTCCTTGTCCATCGTGAAGCGTTCTCCGGGCAGGTAGTAGAAGTTATTGAGCGGAGAGAACGCCCATTCGGGATGATCGGTCTCGCCTAAGTCTTCCACTCCTTTGGGTTTGCAAACACTCTTGTATTCACGTGCCACGTGGTTGGGAACGAAGTCGATGATGACACCGAGACCGGCATCATGGGTACGTTGCACGAGTGCTTCAAATTCCTCCATACGTTTGGCTTCGTTCTTCGCCAAGTCCGGATCTACATCGTAGTAATCGGTGATGGCGTATGGGGAACCGGCTTTGCCTTTGGTGATGGCAGGGTTGTTATAGTGAGCAGTGGCATGGCGGATGACGCCGGTGTACCAGACATGCGTAGCCCCCAAGTCCACGATGGACTTGAGAGCACGCTCGTTGATGTCTATAAACCGTCCGCAACCGTTCTCTTCCTTCGTTCCGTTATGTTTGCGCGTCTCGTTGTAGTTGGCAAACAAACGAGGGAAGAGTTGATAAATGATGAGTTTATTCATGTGTGTGTTTTTACTGGTCTACTGGTTAATTGGTCTACTGGTCTTCCGGTTACACCAGAGCGGCGGTGTCGGATGCAATCATGAGTTCTTCGTCGGTCGGGATGAGACAAACGGTTACTTTCGAACCCGGCTTGGAGATAATACGCTCTTCGCCACGCACTTTGTTCGCTTCGTCATCTACCTCGATACCGAGGAAGCTGAGGCCTTTCATGATCTGGGCACGGATATACGGATCGTTCTCACCGATACCGGCGGTGAAGACGAGGATATCCAAACCGTTCATCGCTGCGGCATAGGCACCGATATACTTGATGGTACGGTAGATGAACATCTTACGTGCGAGGTCAGCACGTTTGTTGCCGGCATTGATAGCTGCTTCGATATCACGGCAGTCGCTGGACACGCCCGATACACCGAGCAGACCGGATTTCTTATTGACGAGGTTATTGAATGCCGCGGTGTCGAGGTGCTCCTTATCCATGATGAAAGTAGCTGCACCGAGGTCGAGATCACCAGCACGGGTACCCATGACAAGACCTTCCACCGGCGTGAGACCCATGGAGGTATCTACGCTCTTGCCGTCCAAAACGGCGGTACAACTACCACCACCGCCGATGTGGCAGGTAACAATTTTCTTGCCTTTCGGATCGACACCTAAATATTCGCATACGCGTGCGGATACGTAACGGTGACTCGTTCCGTGGAAACCGTAACGACGAATCGCATATTTCTCATAGAGTTCATACGGGATCGCGTACATGTAGGCATAGTCCGGCATGGTCTGATGGAAAGCGGTGTCGAAGACAGCAACCTGCGGTACGCCCGGCAGGATCTTCTCGATTGCATCGATACCTTTGAGGTTAGCCGGGTTATGCAGCGGAGCGAGATCGACGCATTGGATGATCTCTGCCTTCACTTCCGGCGTGATGAGTACGGACTTGTTGAATTTTTCTCCGCCATGAACGACACGGTGACCGACTGCGTTGATCTCCTTAAGGTCTTTGAGAACGCCAATCTTGGCGTCTACGAGTTTCTCGAGGATGAGTTCGATACCTACGGTATGCTCCGGCATCGGTTTCTCGAATTTTACTTTCTCGCCGTTGGGTAATTTGACTTGCAGGAAGGAGTCCGGTAAACCGATTTTCTCGATACCGCCTTGTGCCAATACCGCTTTGCTCTCCATCTCAAAGAGTTTGTATTTAATACTACTGCTACCGCAGTTAAGAACCAGAATGTTCATATTTGTGATTTGTGATTTTAGATTTGTGATTTATTTAATCGCCTGGTTGGCAGTGATTACTACCATTTGTACGATGTCTTGCACTTTGCAGCCACGGCTGAGGTCATTGACCGGCGCTGCGATACCTTGGAGAATCGGTCCTACAGCATCGGCTCCGCTGAAACGCTCAACGAGTTTGTAACCGATGTTACCTGCCTGTAAATCAGGGAAGACGAGTACGTTCGCTTTGCCGGCTACCGGGCTACCCGGTGCTTTGGTTTTGGCTACGGATTCAACGAGCGCGGCGTCTGCCTGGAGTTCACCGTCGAGTTGCAGCTCCGGCACCATCTCTTTGGCGAGACGGGTAGCTTCGGAAACCTTATCGACCAGTTCATGCTTGGCACTGCCTTTCGTGGAGAAAGACAACATCGCTACGCGTGGTTCGATACCTGCGATAGCGCGTGCTGTTTCTGCCGTGGAGACAGCTATTTCTGCCAGTTGTTTTGCATCCGGATTCGGGTTGACAGCGCAGTCCGCGAAAAGCAGGAATCCGTTCTCTCCCAGCTGTTTAGCCGGTGTGAACATGAGGAATGCACCGCTGACGATGGAGCAACCGGGTTTGGTCTTGAGTATCTGGAAAGCGGGACGAATGGTGTCGGCTGTGGTGCCACGTGCACCGGCTAACTCGCCGTCCGCATCACCGGCTTTGATCATCAAGCAACCTAAGTACAAAGGATCCTGTGCTTTCTTGGCCGCTTCCTCCTCGGTCATACCTTTGCTCTTGCGGAGTTCGAAAAGCAGGTTGGCATACTGAGGCATCTTCGGATCATGGATCGGATCTACGATCTTCGCCTCCGAGATATATTGGTATCCCTTCTCGGAAGCCATGCTTTTGATCTTCTGAGGGTCACCAATCAAAATAAGCTGCGCAATCTTGTCTTTCAACAAAATGTTCGCAGCCTCTAAGGTACGGGGTTCATCACCTTCCGGCAACACAATGCGCTGTGGATTTGCTTTCGCACGTGCTACCATTTGCTCTAAAATGTCCATAATTATAGTGATTTTTCTGATTAATCGGATTAATCGGAGTACTCTGAGTATTCCGACTGCAAAATTACAAAAAAAAATTCATATCTGCAATACAAAGTACAAAAAAAAATTTTTTTTACCAAAATATTTGGTCATGTCAAAAAAAAGTTGTACCTTTGCACCCGAATTGTGAATTTTGTAATTAAATAACACTTTTTCTTATGAAAAAAGGTATACTTATAGTATCATTATTGTGTTTCTCCTTCTCGCTGATGGCGCAGGAGGAAGTGGCTGCAGAGCAGCAGAAAGATTCCATCAAGGGTGTACACCCGTACAAGTTGGAAGAGAATGCGAAAGGCATCAAGCCGGAGATCGCTCACTGGAGTATTATCCCGCATTTCGGATTTAGTGCCTTTGATGGTGATTTTAACACATACACCGATGAAATGAAGCACCGTGTAGCGGTTCCTACAGTCGGTTTGGCAGTTGAGTACAACTTCACGCCGGTATGGAACGTGGGTGTTGAGTACATGTACGACATGTACACCGTTACGGGTAAGAGTGGTAAGGACGACAACGGTAACCCGCTGCAGAATGCGGATACGCTGTTGAACGGTCACATGCACAAAGCCGGTGCGTATGTATCGATGGATGTGATCAATCTGTTCTTCCCCCGTGCTCAGAAGAAGATCGTATCGTTCCTGCCGTATTTCGGAGCCGGTGGTGCATGGTACAAACGTTCTGCGTACTACATGGATAACTACAGCCGTGTCACCGGAGAAAACCCGACGCACCAACGCGGCAATACCGCTAATTATATCAACGCGGATGGAGATAACGCTCCGGAGTATGATAAGGACTACCGCATGATCGGTTATATCCAAGCCGGTGCTAACCTGGAGTTCAACCTCAACCGTACTATCGCTTTGGGTATTCGTGCGAACTATACGTATTTCACGCGTGACTACGTGGACGGTCGTGGCTACTTCAACCATAGTGAATATACTGCAGCGTCGAAGAACAACGACGGTATTTTCGATATCACGGCTAACCTGCGTTTTAAGTTAGAGGCTGTATCCAAATCGCACCCGCGTAACATGCCGTCCTTCGATGCATTCGACAAGTTGCTGGATGCTACCGAGCCGACTTACATGCCGCATGACACAACGATCATCATCTATCGTCATGACTCGATCATCATTCGTGAGTACGAGAAATGCAAGCATCAACCGCGTATCTTCAATGTTTATTTCGACAACGACAAGTATAACTTGAAGAACGAAGCATTGACGACCATCCAAGAGGCTGCTTCCGTAATGGAGGACGATGCAAGTCTGTATGCAGTTGTTATCGGTTACTGCGACAACACAGGTTCGAAGGCTCACAACTACGAGTTGGGTGATAATCGTGCGAAGAACGTATATGAGGAGTTGAAGGAAGAGTATCAGATTCCGGCAGACCACATCTATAATGCAGGTGTAGGTAAGATCGCTGCTCGTCGTAGCACGAAGTCCTTTGGTCCGAACAGACGTGTATCCATCCACTTGGTTGACAAAGAGACGTTCGAGTTGATGAAGATGGAGTTGCAAGGAAAGAGCGAAGAGCGTAACATGGACGAGTCAGAGCCTGTAACGCTGGAGAATTCGCAACGCGTACGTGTTCCGAAGCTGGAAGAGGCTGAAGAGCAAGAAGAGACGATACCTCTGTCCGAGACCGCTCGTAAAGAGAAAGTGAACGCATACAAAGAGCGTACGCACGAGACCATAGTGGTTGAGAAGGGTATGACGCTGTCTAAGTTGGCTCGTCAGTACTACAACAACACCTTGTGCTGGGTATATATCTACATGGCCAATACGGACGTAATGCCGACTCCGGACGCTTTCAAAGAGGGCATGGAGTTGAAGATTCCTGAATTGACCAAAGAGGAGATGCAGTTGGAGCCGAAGGATTGCATTCGCTTGTACAGCATCACCGCACGTGAGAATGCGAAGAAATAACTCGGATTAATCCGGGAGGTCCCATAGCTCAGTTGGTTAGTAGCACCTGACTCATAATCAGGGGGTCCTTGGTTCAAGCCCAAGTGGGACCACGACAGGAGGATAGTCCCGCGACTATCCTCCTGTTCGATTAAAAAACAGCAGAATATATGAAACATCAAATCATCACTTTTTGCGTCGCCGTTGTCCTGTTGGGCGCGTGTGCACGTACGAATAAGCAGACCATGGATACTTCTTCTCAACCGCTTGGCGTGGCGCAGGCGCGTGCGTTGTGGACACCGGAAGACGGTTCACAAGCGGAGTTTGACCAATTGGTTAACGACTATCTGTGTACGACCGACAGTGAGCGCGTGGCGCTCTTTGAGTCCTTGAGCAGGATCTTCGAGAACTGCTACCAATCCGCAGACATGCTGACGGTAGAGTTGTTACGTCCGACGCAGTTGACGAATGCAGCGGAACCGCAAGTGCCGGATTGGATCATGTCCGGTTATAGTCCTTTAGCGCATTTCTCCGATGACATGTTCGCCAATAAGTTGGCGTTCATCACTATTATGAACTTCCCTCATTACAGTCTGGAAGAGAAGAATACGTTAGGTGCGCACTGGACGCGACAGGAGTGGGCGTTCGCACGTATGGGCGATATATTTACGGAACGCGTACCTGCGCGTGCGACTGCGCACGTGGCTCAAGCGTTTGCGGAATCGGAGAACTATATCGCCGATTATAATATCTACATGGGTAATCTGCGAACGGAAGACGGTAGGCAGTTGTGGCCGGAAGACAAGGTATTGCTTAGTCACTGGAACCTGCGGGATGAGTTGAAAGCTTTGTATGGGGCGCCGGACGGGCAGGAGAAACAGGAGATGATTTATCAGGTGATGCAGCGTATCGTGGAGCAGTCGATACCTGCGCAAGCGATCAATAAGCCCGATTATATATGGCAACCGTATGCGGTTACCTTCGACGAGTCAGAACCGTACACGCGATATGAGCGCATATTGGGTAACGCACATGCGATGTTTGAGCAAGATCCCTATTGTCCTTCTGCGCCTACGGCTATTCAGCGAAATTTCGAATCCGGTATGGAGATCCCTGCGGCAGAGTTGGACAGTCTCTTCCGGGCTTTGGCAGGTTCGGAACAAGTGCAGCAGGTGGCATCTGTCATTCGGGAGCGTTTGGGTAGAGATCTTCGTCCGTACGACATCTGGTATGACGGTTTCAAGGCGCGTGCCTCGATGGATGAGGATCAGTTGTCGGTTACGACAAGGGCGTTGTATCCCGATGCCAATGCGTTTGCTGCGGATATGCCGCGTCTGCTGACGAAGATGGGTTTCTATAGCGAAGATGCACGGGAGATTGCACGACATATTGTGGTGGAACCGGCACGCGGTTCGGGTCACGCTTGGCCTTGCTTGGGTCGCAAAGAAGATGCTCGTCTGCGTACACGTATTCCGGATACGGGAATGGATTATAAGGGGTATAACATCGCCGTTCATGAGTTTGGTCACTGCGTGGAGCAGGTACTGGACATGTATCAAATCGACTATTACATGCTCTCCGGTGTACCCAATACGGCTTATACCGAAGCGTCTGCGTTCCTTTGGCAACAACGGGATTTGCGATTGTTACCTAATAACGGTGAACGGTTAGCGGTTAGCGGTGAACGGGACGAAGTCTATGACCAATTCTGGTCCATGTATGAGATCATGGGTGTGAGTCTGGTGGACATGCAGATGTGGCAGTGGATCTATGCGCACCCGAAGGCGACGCCGAAACAGTTGTGCGAAGCGACGATGCAGATCGCCAAGGAAGTATGGAATCAGTATTACGAACCTGTCCTGGGTGAACATGACTGTATCTTGCTGGCGGTGTATAGCCATATGGTGAACGCTCCTATGTATCTGCCCAATTATCCCTTGGGACATATCGTGCAGTATCAGTTGGAGGAACATCTGGCGCAATACAGTAATCCGCAAGATTTTGCACAAGAGTACAGCCGAATCTACCGTCTGGGGCGCTTGACGCCTAAACAATGGATGATTCAGGCCGTTGGAGAGGCGCCTTCTATTGAACCGATTCTTCGTGCCGTGGATGCCTATAAACAATAAATCGCAATGATCATGAAACGATGGATGTTATTGATTGCAGCAGGATGTTTGTTTGCTGCTGTGTATGGAGAATCCGTTAGTTATACAGAGGATAACACAACGGTTTTCTCTAATCCGGAGCGGGGGTTCATAACGATGTTAGAGGGGCATCTGACCAAAAGCAAACCGTATGCCGTTAAAGGGAAAGAGAGCACCTTGGACAGCTATAAATCCAAGGAGAGTATGTCCATCGTGCTGGTGCATTACTACTTGGATAATTTTGTTTCGAAGTCCACTCTGCCGGATGCCGTTTTGAACGGTTTTGATGCAGATATGCAGGTGTTGCGCAGTAAGGGGATGAAAGCTATTGTCCGTTTTTCGTACACCAATACAACGTACATGAACGGGGATGAGGAGTCCGCAAAGGATGCCACATGGCGGGTAGCCAAGAGTCATATCAACCAGTATAAATCGCATTGGCAGGCGAATGCGGATGTCATCTTCTGTTTTCAAGCCGGTATCGTAGGCGCATGGGGAGAGTGGTATTATTCCGATAACTACGGTAACCAATCGGGTCATATCAATACTGCACGCAGAGAGGTGATCGACTCGTTATTGTCGGCCGTACCGCATGACCGTTGTATCCAATTACGTACGCCGCTCTTCAAGACCGATTATGTCGGAGATACGGAGCCTTTGACAGCAGAAGAAGCGTATAAGGGTACGCCCAAAGCTCGTCTGGCTCAACATAACGACGCTTTTTTGTACGACTATGACAACATGGGTACTTACGAGGATACCGCTACGCAGAAGCCGTGGTTAGCGCAAGAGACGCTGTATGTGCCTATTGGCGGAGAGACCGATATCACCGAAGCGGATAAGGCACAGAAATGGGCTACGTATGAGAAGACGACGGCTGAGATGAGTCGTTTGCATTGGACGTTCATCCAAAGCGGGTATGCGGAGACGACCACGAACATGTGGCGTAATAACGGTACGTTTGAGGAGTTGAACCGCAAGATGGGTTACCGGTATCAGTTGGTAAGCGGTACGTATAGCGACCAGGTGGAGGCAGGGCATAAGATGTCGGTTAATATGCATATCCGTAATGCCGGTTATGCACCGCTGTATAATGAGCGGCCGGTGTATCTGGTGCTGAAGAGTAATCAGAATTCAGTTTTCAGTATTCAGCTCAAAGCCGATCCTCGTCGTTGGTTACCGAACGGTGTGGTATCAACCATTGATGAGCAAGTCACCGTACCGGTTACGGTACCTGCCGGCACGTATGAGTTATACCTCTATTTACCGGACGCATACCCTTCGATTGCTTCTAATCCTGCCTATGCCATTCGTTTTGCCAATGAAGGCGTATGGGAGGCATCTACGGGTATGAATAAACTGAACGCAACGGTTACCGTTACGGAAAGTCAGAATCCTGAAGGACTGCAGCAACCGGTAGAAGGGAAGCAAGGGCAAACTTTCGATGTGTTAGGTCGACCGGTGGATGCGGATTCGTATCAAGGTGTTGTCATCCGGAACGGACAGAAGACGATGCACGTAGGGCAATAAAGTGCTATATACCATGAAAAAAGTTCTCTTGTCTTTGGTCGCTCTATGGCTGTTGAGTATGTCAGCAGCGCACGCAGAGAAGGTGACGTACACGCCGGATAACAAGACGGTATTCCGTAATCCGGAACGGGGATTTACGGAAGAGTTGAGTTATAAGGTGTCGGATAGTCATCCGAATGTGGTGAAGGGCAATATCAGTAGCAGTTGGGGAGCTTCGGAGAAACGCAGCTTGGTAGTTGTGTTGTATAACTTCAATAAGTTCAAGAGCAAGGATTTGTCAGAAAAGGTGTTGGCAGGTTTTGATGAAGACATGCAGGAGTTACGAAAGTACGGATTGAAATGCGTACTGCGTTTTGCATATACGGAGACCGAGAACGATAAGGTGGACGCTACGCCCGAATGGGTCAAACGGCATTTGGAGCAACTCAAACCGCATTTGGCAGCTAATGCCGATGTGATTTATGTGTTGGAGGCGGGTTTTGTAGGCGTATGGGGCGAGTGGTACTACACTTCCAATTATACGAATGAGAGTCAGCATATGAATAGCAAACGGCGAAAGGTAGTGCAGTACCTATTTGATAATGCACCGGAAGACCGGTTTATCTTATTCCGCTATTCGATGTTGAAGACCGAGTATTTCGGAGACAAGACCGCATTGAGTGCAGCAGAGGGTTTTTCAGGAACGATGCGTGCCCGTTGGGGATGTCATAACGATGCGTTTCTCAATAACTGGGGCAATGATGGCACGTATGCAAGTACCAATAAAGACGATGACCCGGCAGTTCGTGCGTATGTAGCACAAGAGACGTTGTATGTGCCTAATGGCGGGGAGACGAATGTGGAGAGTAGTAGTTTGGCAGAAAGCGTCTATACGAAAGCACCGGCAGAGATGGCAGAGTACCACTGGTCGTTCTGCGGTACGTCGTATGCAACGCAGGTGACCAATCGATGGCGCAACAGTGGTATCTTTGATACGCTGAACGTGCATATGGGATACCGGTATAATTTGTTGGAAGGGAAGTTCGGCGAAGAGGCGGCTCCAACGGGAAAGTTGAACGTGAGCATACGGCTTCGTAATGACGGATATGCACCGATCTATAATGAGCGGCCGGTGTATCTCGTGCTGAAGAGTAATCAGAATTCAGTATTCAGTATTCAGTTGAAGGCCGATCCGAGATGGTGGTTACCGAACGGGAGAGTGAGTTGGATCAGTGAGCAGGTGACGATACCTGCCGACCTGCCGGAAGGTACGTATCACTTGTATCTCTATATGCCGGACAAATATGAGGCAATCCGGGACGATGCCCGTTATGCGGTTCGGTTGGCGAATAAAAACATATGGGATGAGAATACGGGATATAATGATTTGGGCGCTGAGGTGGTGATCTCCAACCAGGCTCCTTTGGATCCAGGCGTGTTACCGGAAGGAGTGGAGGTGGTCATTAATCAGCCCTCAGTAGTCAGTCCTCGGAAAGTGATACAAGATGGAATATTTTATATAGTAATGCCAGATGGAAAAAAACACTATTGTCTTTGATTTAGGCGGCGTGATCATCAATCTGAATGTGCCGCGTTGTGTGGGAAACTTCAAGAAGTTGATGCGTGAGGAATATATCCGCACGGTGTTGGGAATTGACGATGAAGGTGAAGGCGTGGTAGCTGTCAGTGCGGCTACCAAGCAGTTGATGCACGATTATGAGTACGGGAATATATCGACGGAGGAGTTTTTGAAGACTCTGCAGGCATATTGTTTTCCGGGAACGACCATTGAGCAGATCAAGTCGGCTTGGTTAAGCATGCTGGATGAATTACCGCAAGAGCGGTTGGATTATATAAAGGGGTTACGGGAGAAAGGTTATCGAACTATTCTGCTGTCTAACTCGAACGAGTTGCATTGGCAGCCCATTTGGGATCAGTATCATCTGGGCAGTTATTTCGATGCGGTGTTCGCTTCGCAGATGCTCCATATGGCCAAACCGAATCAGGAGATATTTGATTATGTGGTGCGGGAAGCGAAGGTCGATAGTGTCCATACCATCTATGTCGATGACCTGGAGAAGAACCGCAAAGCCGGAGAACAATTTGCCGGTTGGCAAACCGTCAGTTCCATAGAGGAACTAAAAGACCGCTACGCTCAAAGAGAAAAGACCGCTGACGTTCAAAGAAAAAAGCGGCTTTGAGTCCCATAGGGAAAGTCTTCCGAATTTTGACTTTATACTATAAATTATGAAAGAGATTTTAAATCATTTTGCTATTTGGAATGAAGTAAGTGAACCGCAACCGCTGCGGATCGGGTTTATCAATGATTCGTTTGTGGTTCCTGCGAAGCGGGTAGGAGAGACTTCGTACTGTCTGCAACGTATAAACCATCATATCTTCAAAGATGTAGAAGGGCTGATGCGCAATATAGAAATCGTGACGACGCATATCCGGGAGAAGTTACTTATTGCGCGAGAAGAGAATATTGACCGAAAGGTGTTGCATCTGGTTCCAACCAAAGAAGGGAAGATGTATTATAAGACGCCGGCGGGGGATTATTGGCGTTTGTATGTGCTGGTTGAACCGGCTACGTCGCAAGAGAAAGTGACCCCGATGTCGGCTGAACTGACCGGACAAGCTTTTGGACGTTTTCAAAGACAGTTAGCCGACTTGCCGTTTAATGCGCTCTGCGAATCGATTCCGGATTTTCATAATATGGAGTTTCGTTTGAAGCAGTTGGATGAAGCGTTGGCAGCTGATGCTGCAGGACGTAAAGCGGCATGTAAGGATATCATCGAATGGATCAATAAGCGTAGGGAGACCATGTGTCTGGCAGAGATCCTATTCCGTGAAGGCAAACTGAAGAAACATATCAACCACTGTGATACGAAGGTGAACAACGTGCTCTTTGACGAGCAGGGACGCCCGATCTGTATTGTGGATCTGGATACCGTTATGCCGGGCTTCGTGTTCAGTGATTTCGGCGATTTTATGCGTACGGCAGCAAATACCGGACTGGAAGATGACCCGAATCTGGATAATATTCATGTGGACCTGGAGATATTCGAAGCCTATGCAAGAGGATACCTCAAAGAGGCAACGTTTTTGACGGAATTGGAGAAGGAACTGCTGCCCTACGGTTGCCGGTTGTTGAGTTACATGCAGACCGTTCGGTTCTTTACCGATTGGTTGAACGGCGATACCTATTATAAGATTGCCTATCCGGAGCATAATATTGTTCGTACCAAAGCGCAGTTACGGCTTGTCGAAGAACAAGAAAAAGTGGAAGAGCAAATGCGGAGCATTATAGCTCATTTGTAATTGGTCATTTGTAATTGGTCATTTGTAATTTGTCATTTGTAATTGGTCATTTGTAATTTGTCATTTGTAATTTGTCATTCGTAATTGGTGATTTATGATTTTAAAGATAGATCAGGTCAATTGGCCGGAAGCATTTCCGGAGAAGCCGGAAGTGAGGGTAGAGGTGAGCAATGACCATGAGGCATTGTACCTGAGATGGCATGTGAAAGGGGAACAACTACGCGCAGTAACGACGCAGGATCAAGGTCCGGTGTGGGAAGACTCGTGTGTGGAGTTCTTCTGCCAGGTGCCTGGAGAGGATCACTACTTCAATTTTGAGTGCAATTGTATCGGTGCTATGGTGGGTTCCCGTCGCAAAGGCAGAGCCGAAGAGGTGGTACCGTTGACGCCCGAGCAGATGGCACGTATTGAGCGGAAATGTGACTTCCCGAGAGAGGCTTTTGAGGAGAGAGACGGCTTGTTTGAGTGGACAGTAGAGGAACGGATACCGCTGGATCTGATTTTCCAACAGCCAATAGCCAAGGGCCAAAAACTAAGAGCTAATTTCTATAAATGTGCAGATAAAACCAAACGGCCGCACTTTGTAAGTTGGCAGCCGATTGATTTACCGAAGCCGGATTTTCATTGTCCTCAGTTCTTCGGAACTATTGTTCTGGAATAGACGGAATACCGGTACACCGGAATATCGGTATCCCGAAAGAAGGTTATTCTATTTTCTCGCCGAGCAACGAATAGATATTTTTCGAGCGCAGAATATAGACATGTCCGTTCTGGATGAACTTCTGCGATGTTGGTATATCGGATTTTACGATGTCAATAGCGTCTCCTTCCTCTACGTTCTCCGATTTCCATTGTGCCGAAGGTTCCGGAGCCGACCAGTTGTCGCGGTCATCGGCAGCGAAGGCACCGTAGTAGTATATCTGTCCTACGACAGCCGTAGGATCGAAACAATGTTCCTCTGTGCCGCGATAGATCTCTATTCCATCGGTGGGAGAGGAGGGGAAGGCATTGTCATTGCGAACGATGACGGTCTGCGCATAGTCTGGTGCCGGAATGACTTCTCCGCCTAAACTGAGGTCATCCAGATAGAATGTACCGGAAACGGGGTTACCGGTAGAGACACCGAACGAGATACGTACCAAACCTTCGCATCGGTTGCGCTCATCGGTGTTGTCATACCAATCAAAAGCCTTCAAAGTACGCAAGTCGATGGTGTAGGTTTCCCAAGTATCTTTGGCGAGTGTGAACTTCTCCGTGTACCACCAATCTTCATGATTGTTAGCCATGTTTTTGCATACCAGACGGATAGCGGTGGAAGAACCGTTTCCTTTCATTCTGAAGCTTAGCACCGGTGTATGGTGCATATCTACCGGTTCGTCAAACACATAATCGGCAGCAGCGGTGGTCCAAGCGGCAGTGATGCTGTAGTCGCATTTGAGCGTTCCGTTCTCATTACTGATCTGCATGGAGCAACCTTCTTCTGTGCTGGTCTCCATCTTGTCCACGCCGTCGCTGAAATCCGTCAATGGATTATCGATATGTATGATACGGGTGGGGTTTTGCCAAAGGATAAGGTACTTTTCGTTGTTCTTATAGCCCGTCATAGCTGTTGGAGCCGGAGGAGGAGTAAGGTCTTCAAGGAGGTTGACAACGGGTTTGTTATTACTCTGATAGGTCTTTCCGCCGGAAGTGACGAAGGCATAGAGGTAGTATTTTCCTTTAGGGAAGATATTGCGCGTATGCCACATGTATTTCTCCGTCGAAGCCGGAAGGTTGGTGACGATAGGTGTCAAGGAAGCCTGGTCAGTGATGTCCGGTGTCTGCGCACAATAGAGAGATACGATCGCATTGCTGGAAGGATCAAAGGTACACCAACGCAGCATGATCGAGTCTTCGGTGCTCACTTCGGTGGAAGGAACGGTGAAGTTAACGGCAGGTGTGATGACTTCGTTGTCGTGCAAGAACGTATAGGTATAGAACGGGTTGCCAACGGAATCGTATGCCGTGAGGGCGATAGACGAAGCGTCCGCACTCATGTCCAGCGTCGAGAAACAGGAAACACGGCGGTAATACATGGAGTACTTATAGTCTTTGATCTGTTTCTGCTGGTCGTAGTTGGCATCCCTACCGCAGCCCGGACGGAGATAATGGACGCCGTCTTTATAGAGGTGCTCGAACGAATGGTCATCGCCGGAGAGGGAGATGATACGTTTGTTGTATGGGGCGCCCGCATATTTCTCAAGCAATGGAGCGGCCTGTTTGGGTTCTTCCGACCATTGTCCGTGATAACCGGAGGTATAGATACCTACATGGTGGCAGACGATGATCCATGGACTCGTACTTGCGTTTAATACGGAGTCGAGCCATTGGTACTGCCGGCTTCCTTTCTTGAATTTCGGGCTTGATTCATCGAAATTGAGATTAAGGACGACTACATCTGCATTCCCATAGACGAAGTGGAAATAGGATTCTCCACGTGGGTCGATGGTATCTCCTTCCGAAGCGCCCTCATGCGAGAACTGGTGGAAGTAATCGTAGAACGACGACCAACGGAGACCACGCGGGTCACCTGTCTCGTGGTTTCCCGGGGAAGACATACAAGGCACTTGGCTGAGGAATGGTGCGCCCGGGGTGAAGTAGTAGTTATTCCAGTTGCGGTCATTACCCTTAGAGGAGACGAAGTCACCGTTCATAAGAGCAATGTCGCAATTGAGGGAGCAGATGAAATCCTGCATGTTCGACCAGTTCTTGCAGGCATTGCCATGAATATCGCTGATAGAGAAGATGCGGAAAGCGGTGCCCTGCTCCGGTGCGGTCTTGGTGCTGCATACCTTATCAAAGCGGCGGGTGGCAGAAGCTCCTACGGTGAAGTAATAGCGGGTATTGGGTTGCAAGTCGGTGAGGGTGACCACATGCACGTAGCCTTCTTCCTCTACATTCCAACCGGATGAAGATGAGATGCTTTGATTGAGATTTGCCGGATCGGTACCGTAGTAGATGACTGCATTGGTGGGTCCGCTCTCTTCCGACATCTGCCAGAGCACTTTGACGGAGTTGGTCGTCGGAGCCATGGAGTAGGGCTGTTTGTAGGGTACGTAGGGTTCTCCGGACATATCGTATTCCTCTGAAGAAACACCCCAACGCGGGTCACCGATGGTGCCACCATCTGTACCCATGCCGACTGCCGGACTATTGGCAAAGAGTTGGAAGTTTCCGTTACCCGGGTCCACGAAATAGGGATTCCGGTTTTTACATCCCGCTTGGCTTCCCCCTGTTCCTACTTTGACCGGCGCATTGAAGGAAAGGCTGTTATGCACATAGGAGTTGGAACCATAGACGGCGAAGCTATTGGTGTTATCCCGCTCTTCGGGGTTCATGAAGATGCAGTTGGTGATGTGCGTATTGTCGATATTGGCGGGATAGACACCGCGGGTGTCGGTGGAGTTATAGAAGGTGCAGTGGTCGATGATTGCGGTGCCGGTAATCGGTGCTACGGCACTTCCTCCATAGAGATAGATGAAACGACCGGTACCGTTGGCGCCGCCATCGAAGGTACAGTTGGTGATCGTGACTTTCTTGACACGCGTTGGAGCCGAATCGATATAGATGGCACGATTAGTGTTAGCCGATTCGGTACCCATACGGAAGACACAATTCTGTACGCTGAAGTTAATCGGCGCGGTAGCGGTAACCTTGAGCAAGTCATAGGAACAGACGAAGGTCACGCCCTCCAGCGTAAAGTCTGCATTGATTTCGATGCGTTTGGTCGTTTTTACTACCGGCTGTGTGCCTTCCGCCGCTTTGATGGTTAGAGGCACCGACGTGGTGATGGTTGAAGTCTCGTTATACTCGCCGGAGGTTAATATGAGTTCATCCCCTGTGGCTGCATTGGTGACGGCCGTCCGGAGGGTGCCTGAGCCAGGCGTGACGTTAACTACGGCTGCGTGCAGCGTTGCATAAAAAAGTGCACAACAAAGAAATAACGATATGCGTTTCATGGTATAGAAATTTTTTTTTCGTCCAAAAGTCCCAAAATGTTCCCCAAAACAAGGATGGCGAGTCGCGCGGACTCGCCATTCTTGTATGGAGAATGCATAAAGCACTCGGGGATGTTTAGTCCGGATCACCGATTTCTTGTCCGCCACCAGTCCCCATACCGGGGAGATTGGTGTTTACATTCGTTCCTGCTGCTCCTGCGCTTGCGTCGCAAATGGAACCAGCGTAGAAGGAAACACTTTCTGTTGTTGGAATAATATAATTACGTTTCATAATGATAAATATTTTACTGGTTTATTGGAGTTTGATACCCATTACGTTGTACTTCTGACCGTCACGGATGATAACAACTTGGCCGTTCTCGATACGCTTGATAGCCTTGTTCTCGCTGTTCACGAGATCAATAGCGGTAGCCGTATTGTCGCGGAGGACAATGCGAGCTTTCGGAGCTGCTCCGCTTTGCGATTTCAAGCGAATCCAAGCACGCGTACCCTTAATCTGGGTGTCGTTCGTCTCTGAGTAGTAAAGATTGTTGTTCTGCAGATAGAGGTTGCTCTCTCCGGCAGGGATTACATCCTTATAGAACGTACCTACGAAGTCAGCAGCGGTGAATTCCTGAACGTTGTTGTAGGTGTAATTTTTAATCTTCTTCTTATTGTAGAAGATGGGGTTCTTAACATCTACCGACGGTTTGATGATATACGGTTTTCCTGCGCTGAAGCCTTCACTATTGGCCTGCTCGAAGTTCAAATCAATCTCGTCACCTGCTTGCGTAGCCGACGACATCTGCCACAACTCATAATCATTACCGAATGCAAGTTTTAATTCATCGTTCCATGAACTAACGGGGAGACAGATGGTATAGTACTTGCCTGCGGTGAAGGAACGTTTGAGGAGGAACGTATATTCTTCATTGGTAGCCGCAGCTGCAGCGATGCTGCCATCGTCTTCCGTGTTCTCATCGAGGACAAATACATCCGTTGCAACCGTAACAGCGAGGCTTACAACGTGACCTTGTGACCAAGAATATGTGTTCTCTAGTTGTACGATGTAGTTACCTGCTGCCAAGTTGAAATAGTGCTTAATTTCTTTGTCGCCAGAACCAACAGATCCTGATGCGTATGAATCCAATTCATTTTCTTCCATGTCAAGAATGGAAATCTTGTAGGATTGACCGTTTGTGCTGCTTACGTTCATTGTGAAAAGGAAGGTACCGGCCTCAGCAACTTTCACATTCCACTTAGCCCACTGACCAACAGGGTTGGAGTCGCCAATTGTATTGAACCACAAGTTACCTTCGGTAACGTGTGCCTTAGCGCTCAAGAGGGCATCTGCAAAATCAAAGTTAGCCGGAAGGGTAGCGCGTGCACCGCCTTTGTAAGTAAATACAATGCTATGCAGAATAGCGCTTGACCATTGTTTTTGGTTCGTTAATTTTACAATATAGTTACCGGCAGCCGGGAGAGTAATTGCGGGTAAAGCAATCTCACCTGTTGCGTACGAATCAGCGGTTTCTTCAGCAGATGCTATAGGAGATGCATTCAAATCAGTGTACAATTCCACGAGGAAGCGGTGTCCGCTCGGATCGCCTTCACCAGGAGCAGGTACATTCAGTGCAACATCCATTTTACCGTCCTTGGTAGCGTTGATGTTCCAATAAACATATTCGCCAAGAGGATCACTATTGTCACCATACTTCAAGTCACCATTCTCAAGTTTTGACACTTTCATATGACCATTATCAACGAGGACAGCCTCTGCGCCCAATACTTCTTCAGCAGGAACTGTAACAACTGCGCCACCTATGTAAGCAAAGGTAATGCTATTAATTTTCGCAGAAGACCAACTTTGATCATTATGCAGAATAACGGTGTAGTCGCCCTCAGCAGGAATAGCAAGAGGATTCGGAAGGTCGATGTCGCCATCATGTTCGCTATATGTTTCAGCAACTTCTGCAACTTGATTGCCGTTAGCATCCAAGATCTCAATTCTGAAGATGTGACCACTTGATGAGCCATCGGTCATATTCAACGTAGCTTTAACAGCGCAAGCACGTGTAGCATGGATTTTCCATTTAGCAGTACCGCATTCGGATTTGTCGTTGTAGTACATGTAGTTGTTTTCACTATCATACCAGAGGTTACCTGCAATTTGTGCTTTTGTACCTACGAAAGCGTAAGGAGCGACAAAGTTAGATGAAGGCAGAACCGGAGCGGTGTACCAACGCGGGTCACCGAGGTCTGTGCCATCAGTAGCAGCTCCGCAAACAGGAGAGATATTCATGGTTACCCAGTTGTTTGCAAATGAGAAGTCTCCATTAGTTGCATCGTTGAAGAGTGGGTCTGCAGTAAAGCAGTTAACACGATTAGTCATCCATGTGTGACCATCTTGTGAAGCGTCCTTAGTTAAATTATAGGTAAGACTATTAAGAACAGAACCGGCATATAAGTAGGTAGCACGACGTTCGTAAGCTTCCGGATGTGCAAAGATACAATTAGATACCGTTACATCGCTCAGTTTATATGGGCGGATAGCCGCATGATCAGAATTGATGGTAGGGTTGTTATAGAATGTACAGTGATCAACAATTACTTTAATGGCATCCGTTACCTCACTGCCATAAGGACGGATATCAATGGTACTGGTGTAGTTTGCCAGAGCATTCGTATTCACTACCGTAGAGTTTGTGAAGACAAGTTTGTCGCAGGTTTGAACACCTTCCGTAGTACTTGCCTCAAAATAAACGGCATTCTTTACGTTATTGTGGAAATAGCAGTTGTTTACATTGCACTCATCTGTGTGCGATGAAGAATTACCAAAAATAACATAATTCTTTACGTTGTAAAACTCGCAATTATTTAGATGAAGGCTTGTGTGGGTTGCATCGTAAAAACGAATGTAGTAAGAATAAGAGCCTTGTGCCGCTCCGTTAAACTTCAGACCATCGATAGTTACATTAGCACCTTCTTTGATCTGCGCATAGGTGTACAAGTCAATAACCGGATGTGCACCTTCTGCTGCACGAACAGTAATGTCCTTGTTGAAATACAAATAATCGTCTTTCTCAAGATACGTACCATCTGCAAGAACGATCTCATCACCTGCTTGAGCATAATGCAACGCTAAACGGAGGTTGTCATTCTCATCATCATAAGGCGATGTCGGTGTGATGTTAATCACGGCGGCATTCATTGCTATCGATAGCACTAATGCCGGAATGAGTAAAAATAATTTTTTCATACTACTAAATATTTTTGTGAGTTAATAAAATAGTTGCACAATAAGCCGTTTAGAACGGTCTTTGCTCGGGGTCGGAGCCGTTGGAACCGCCGCCCATCTGAAGGCCGGCATTGCTTTGTACCGAGCCGACACAGATAGTGGATACCAGATTTATCCGAAATGATTGGATTGCGGGTTGACTATATCGCTTTTTCTCTGCCACAAGGGCGCGATTATTATCAATTTTCATAATCTCAAATAGTTTTAATAGTTGTTATAGTTTAACTAGTTTTCTGGTCTACTAGTCTTCTAGTCTAAATAGTTTAACTAGTCTAACTAGTTTTTTAGTTTACTGGAGTTTGATGCCTAAAGCGTTGTAGCGGATGCCGTCACGGATGATGATGAGTTGACCGTTACGAAGGATCTTTTGACTCTTGGCACTTGGCTGCTCTGCAACCAATTCGACATCCGTAATGATCTGCTCGCGCTCGATAATGCGCGCACGCCTAACTGCGCCTGCGGGTGCATCATGAATAACAAAGTACGCGCGCATACCCAAGATAGGCATATCTACCGTCGGGAAATAGAGCGTGTTGTTTGCACCCAAGAAGAGGTTGTTCTCACTGGCAGGAATAGTACCTGCAACAAAGTTACCGACAAAGTCGGCGTTGGTCTTATATGTTCCATCCGGATCGGCAGTAGCAAATTTCACACCAGCAAATACCGGATTAACAATATCACGTGAGGTCTTAATTAAAACAGGAGTGCCTTGATAGATATCATGTACTACTTTGAAATTCAAATTCAGTACGAAATCTCCTTCCTCTACAGTTGCTTCTTCCAATGTACGTATCTGTACATCGCTACCGAAGATATCTTTGCATTGCGAAGACGAAACGGCGAACGGCAAACAGAGCGTATTGTACATGCCGGCCTTGATGGTACGGATGATTTGTACATCGTATGTAGTCTCACCTACTTTATCCGCCCAAGAGTCAGTGCTGGTTGCAGCTTCGTCAAGAGTAACTACACCTGCCGGCTCGGTAACAACGAGACTTGTGAGGTGACCTTTTGAGAAGCTACGAGTGTTTTCTACTTTAACGAAGTAGGATCCTGTATTCAAAGCGAAGTAGTGTGTTAATGTTTTATCTCCGGAGTCGAGGCTGGTCTCATAGTAATCAAGCTCATTATCTCCATCATCCTTGATGGTTATTTTGTAGTTCTGTCCGTTGGAACTGGTAACACCCATCGTAAAGAGGAAGAGTCCGTCATGGTCGGTCGTTACTTCCCATTGTGCCCATTGACCACGCGGGTCTTTATCTGCACCGGGTTCATTAAAATAGAGCATACCATCAGTGATATTTGCCTTCTCGCTCAGAACGGCATTGGAGAAAGCAAGCGTGCCCGGCAGTTCAGTTGCGGTTGCTACAACCGGAGCAAAGACTACGCTTGTGACTTTGGCTTGTGAACCGGAAGTCGGGTTCGTCACCTTGACGATGTAGTTTTTACCGCCAACGAGGTTAACTCGGTCGGTGAGTGTTAATGTGCCGGTGGTCTCAGTGAAACTCTCGCTCACTGTGGCAACAGGAGAAGCCTCTTCATCTTCGTAGATATTAACCTTCATGCTATGTCCGTTCGTGCTACTGAAATTCAAGGTGAGGTCATAGAACTTCGTTTCCGAGGTTGCGATATTCCATTTTACATATCCAAGCGGATTCGGTTCTGCGGGTTTCCACGAACCGGGTGATACTTGTCCGTCAGTGCGCGTAAATCCATCGGTAAATAATGCGTCAGCCACATTGAGCGTAGTGTTGGCAGCCGTTGAAATGTTTTGTACGGCACCGCCTACGTAGGAGAGTATAAGGGATTTCAATTTGAGGTGTGAACCAGAATAATTGTTTTTAACGACCAGAAGATATTTTCCTGCTTCGACAGAAGTTAAGTCCCATTCTCCAAGATTGAAACTTGCTCCTTCCGTTGGATCATGATATTCTTCTGCACGTGAAGCGATTTCTGCTCCGGTGGTCAAATCAAACAAGTATAAATCAGGATGCCAACCTGTGGTGCAACTAACAAATGCCGATATGTCATACACGAGAGGATTGATATTAACTATCCATGCCATCCAACGGATATCAGAAGCATATGTCAAATCATAGAGACCATCTCCATCGCAAGTCACGGCAGGATGTTTTGCTTCTATATTAGCACTATTCAGTGTTACTGATTCGTCGGCAGAAGTAGCTGGAAGATCTATTCCTTCCGACTCTGCGGGAAACCACCTCGGATCTCCGATATGACTCCACGCTGTGCCCGTATAATACGCAGGTGAAGTCTTATTGAACGAGAAATCGCCGTTTGCAGCGTCTGTGAAAAGAGGATCATGGAGTTGAATACAATTGTTTTTGGTTACGTCACCATGAATACCCCAATTATCATCTTTGGTATAATTATAAGTAAGACAGTTGTTTGCCTGTGCCACATCGCGGATAGCTCGAAGATCTGCAGTACTTGTCGGCATAGAAAAGATACAGTTAGAAACTATAGCATCGGATGTTTTAATTTTGCCAATTGCTGCGAAGTCAGTATTCTTCGCCAATACATTATAGAACGTGCAATGATCAACACGGAATGTTCCTGAAGTAGCGCGCGAATCAATAACACCTGCATCGTAACTACTTGTATTTGTTTCTATATCTGCAAAAGTCGAATTCGAAATCGATATATTGATTGCTTCAGTGCTTTCAATAAAGAGGCAACTCTTCATGATATTATGGAAATAGCAGTTATTGATAGTTACAGAAGCCAATCTATTGGAACTACCACAGAATAATAATGACTTGTTCAGAGAAAAGCCATAGAATTCACAACCTTCCAATATCATACTATTGCTTGCATTTGCATCCGTAGGATAAATCAAATGCTCATACCAATCGGCAAGTTCGGTTAATTTAGAAACATCGAACTTCACATTCTCGAAATGTGCACAACCACCTTCTGCAATGGTGACAGGAACTTTCGGCTGAATGATTACATTCTCTCCGTCTGCGGCTTTAACAGTAACGTGCTTCCCGGTAAATGCGATGTAGTTTATGTTAGATTCAACGTACGTACCGGCATCCATTTCGATGATATCTCCGTCATTCGCACTATTGAGCGCCAAACGAATGGCATCCTCTGTCTCCGTGTTGATGTTGATCACCGCGGCGTTGATTGCTAATGTAAGCAACATTGCCGGAATAAGAAGGAAAAATTTTTTCATGGTATGTGGTATTTATTTGTTATCAAAATTGTTTGTTTAATGGGCAATTGCTAACTGTACTTTGCAAAATCGGTTGCAAAATTACAAAAAATATATGGAACACGCACGTATATATTCGAGGTTTCGAAATATGTAGAGAATTAGGAATATGAGAAATGGATTATAGTTGGTTGATATATAGGAGATTACAAGTGTGTTTATGGATGTAAAATCTTATTTCGGAATGTTTCGAAATAAAGAGTATATGTATTTTGATATAAAAATGTAAAAAAGTGGTCAAAAAATTTGGATATTTGTGATTTTTTTTGTATCTTTGCAGTCGAAATAAGAAAATGTGATTGTTTAGGGTTTTTAAGGGTTATTATAACGGGTTAATAACAGGGTAATAACCAGGTAACGACGCGCTAATAACGCGCTTTTTTTAGCTTTTTACCACGAGAAAACCACGTGATTTCTACGATACATTTACTATCAAATCAAAAATCGAAAACATCCCATCTATTTTGATTTTTTTTTCGAAAGGTTACGAAACGTGAAATGAAACATGTAATATATTTGTTTTCAGTTGATTGTGAATTATTGTTTCGAAACGAGGCATAAAAGGTATGATGAATGTTTCGAAGAATGCGAAAAAAGTAGTAATTTTGCGTCGCGTTCGGCAATAAGAGCGCGAAAAGCCTAAGGCTTGGTTTACATCAGGGACCCCCAATAGCTTTAAATTCAAACACAAGATATTATGGCAAACACAGGTTTTACATTCAATGAGATCCATCAGCAACCGGCGATGTGGCGTAAGGAGCTGGCGGCATTATTAGCAAAGAAAGAAGAGATTCGTGCGTTTATGCACAAGTATTTGACTCCGGACACGGATATCGTGTTGACGGGTGCCGGTACGTCAGCGTTTATCGGTGACTCGTTGCAGCCGGTGATGCGCGGTATGTGGCATAATGTTCGTTCGGTTGCTACGACGGATATCGTGACGCACGCAAAATACTTGCTGGACGAGGAGCGTCCGTTGCTGCTGATCAGTTTTGCGCGTTCGGGAAACAGCCCTGAGAGCGTGGCGGCGGTAAATCTGGCAAACAAGATTTGCAAGAACGTGGCGCATGTGTATATCACTTGCAACAAGAACGGTAAATTGGCTCAGCAGGCAGCCGGCAAGGACAATATTCTGCTGCTCCTGTTGCCGGAAGAGACGGACGACAAATCGTTAGCTATGACGAGTAGTTTCTCGACGATGCTGCTGACCTGTCTGATGCTGGGTCATATCGACACGCTGGACAAGGATCAGGAGATGATCGAGAAGACGGCCAAGAACGCAGAGGCGGTGATGGCAGAGTACGAGGATAAGCTGAAAGAGATCGCCAGCCGTCCGTTTGAGCGCGGTGTGTTCCTTGGTTCGGGTGCACTGAAGGGTATCGCGGAAGAGTGCCATCTGAAACTGCAGGAGTTGACGGACGGCGCGGTGGTATGTAAGTTCGATAGTTTCTTGGGTTTCCGTCACGGACCGAAGGCTGTGGTGAATAGTAAGTCGATCGTCGTTTATCTAATGGTGGACGACGAGAAGGTACAGCGTTACGAGCGCGATTTGGTTCGTCAGGTGGACGCCAACAATAAGCCGGTGGCACAGATCATCGTCATTGCCGGTAAGGCACCGGAGTTGCCGGGCGTGAAGGCTGATCTCGTGGTTCGCATGCCGTACGGTCCTGAGGAAAATGATTTCTACGGTATCGTGGCTTACGTGCTGGTTGGACAGCTGCTGGGCTACTACGCTTCGTTGGCACACGGGTTGAATCCGGATGCACCGAGCGTAAGCGGAAACATCCACAGAGTGGTTGAGGGCGTTACTATTTATGAGTGACTTATAAAGAAAATCCAAGTCTTTTTCGTTAAAGTACTCCTCCGAATAAATTCGATGACTACTTTATCAAAAAATCCTTGAATTCTTCGAATTAAAATCAATAATCAGACATAAACACACAAAACATTTTAATCTCAAAGTATATGAAAAAGACAGAGCATATTCTCCAGGTGATGGAGGAGAGAAAGAAAGCAACCGGAGTACCGATGACGTTGTTTGCGGCATGTCCGAACTCCTTGTCCGTAATCAAAGCATCGTTCCGTGCAGCGAAACGTAATAACGCGCCGATCTATTTCGCGACGACGCTGAACCAAGTCGATTGCGACGGTGGTTACACCGGTATGACGCAGGAAGCGTTCACGAAGATCTTGGCACGTGAGGCTGCGGCTGTTCATTATACGGGTCCGTATGTAGTGGCTATCGATCACGGAGGTCCGTGGTTGAAGGACAAACAATCGATTGAGCGTTGGGACACCGAACGTGCGATGGATGGCGTGAAGAAGAGTTATGAGGCTGCTATCTTGGCAGGCTATGACCTGATTCACGTTGATCCGACGGTAGATATTTTCCTACCGAAGGGCGAGATTATTGATATTCATGTCGTGGTTAAACGTACCGTAGAGTTGATCAAGCATGCCGAGGATTTTCGCAAGGCACAGGGTATTGCTCCTATTTCGTATGAGGTAGGTACCGAAGAGGTTCATGGCGGTCTGGCAGACGAGAAGACGTTTGACACGTTCCTGGAGGGTTTGAAAGCCGGTTTGCATGAGGTTGGTCTGGACGATGTATGGCCTTGCTTCATTGTAGGTAAGGTAGGAACCGACCTGCATACGACGTTCTTTGATCCGGAGGTGGCACGTAACCTGACAGCTAAGGTTCGTCCTTATGGAAGCTATATCAAGGGTCACTATACCGACGACGTGGACAACCCCGAGGATTATCCGAAGGCAGGCATGGGTGCTGCGAACGTAGGTCCGGAGTTCACGATGAACGAGTACGACGCGTTGGCTGAGTTGGAAGAAGAGGAGAAGAAACAGTATGCAGAGGGTAAGGTGGCTCAGTTGAGTAACATGACCCAAGTGCTCTGGCAATGCGTCTATGAGTCCAACCGTTGGAAAAAATGGTTGCACGGCGAAGAAGTTGGCAAAGACCTGAAGGACTGCACGCCGGAGAGACAACTTTGGTTGGTTAAGACGGGTTGCCGTTATATCTGGCAGAAACCGGAGGCTCTCGTAGCCCGCCAGATGCTGTATGACAATCTGGAGCGTCTGGGTATCCATGCAGAAGAAGTGGTACTGATGCGTATCGAGCACAATATGGACAAGTATTATAATGCGTTCAATATTGTGAATTTGAATGACTATTTGAAATAAGACCGCTTCGCTGAAAGAATAAAGACCGAATTACAATATGAAAATCCATAGCTTTTATATAATCCTTTTTTCGCTGGTAGTGCTTTTAGGGGCATGCGGATGTGAGAAGCCGAAGGATGAACCGCAGCCACAGGAACAGGCAGAGGTATGGCCGAAAGACACGACGGTGGTTGAACCGGAAGATATGATCTGGAGCGGTAGGCCGTGTTTCAACCTGACGTTGGAGAACACGGACACGGCTGAAGCCCGTATCCCCGTCAAGGTGTTGATGACCACCGACACCAAACAAAAGGCGCTGGAGATGTTGGATACCGTTACACTTGCCGCCAACACGAAGAAGAATTTCGCGTTCACTACACCGAAGAATATGGAGCCGGGATTCTATCGTGCCGTTTGTTTCGTGAAAGGAAAGACAGCCCGCAATTTTGTATTCGGTGTTGATCCTTTTGATATCGTTTCGGAACCGGATATGCAGGAGGATTATACGGATTACTGGCAAACGGCAAAGGACCAGTTAGCCGCTTTGGATATGAACGCTGTCTTGAAGGAGATCACGGATAAGAGTTCGTCGGCACGGAAAGTTTATCTGGTGGAGATGAACTCTGTTCCGGATGGTTTGGACGGAGAGCCGGTAACGATTCGCGGTTATTATTGCGAACCGACCGATGGCGCTAAACATCCGGTGTTGATTCATTATTACGGATATGACACACAAGGCACTACGTCGAAATGCGAATGTCCTGTAGGCGGCAATTCGAACTATGCGGAGTTCTATTTGTCGCATCGTGGTCAGTATCTGAATAATCGTCCGGCATCGACCCATAATCCGGGTATTGATGAGGATTGCGTAAATATCTACGGTGATTGGTTTGCTTATAATTTCGGTGACAAGGAAGGTTATTATTACCGTGGCGCATTCATGGATGCTGTACAGGCGGTACGTTTTATGGCGAGCCGTGAGACGAGCGATATGAGTCATCTGTTTGCAGAAGGATCGAGTCAAGGCGGTGCGTTGTGTTATGCGGCAGCCGGATTGAGTGATTATCCGTTCACGGCGATTACCGCGAACGTAGCGTTCTTGGGTGATTTTCCGGATTACTTCAAGATCGTAGGTTGGCCGGCAGAGACCGCCAAAAGGGAGGCGAAGAAGAAAGGAATGACGGACGAGCAGATGTATGCGTTCTTGTCTTATTTCGACACGAAGAACTTAGCGACCCGTATCTCGTGTGCCGTTTTGGCGACGAGCGGACTGATGGATGGTACTTGTCCACCGCATACGAATATCGCGCCGTATAACCTTATTAAGAATGATCAAAGCGAGTACTATTTCTATCCGGAGATGACACATGACTATCCGAGGAACTGGTATTCGATGATAGAACAATTTAGAAGAAAATTTCTTTGATGTGTAATGTTTAATGTGTAATGTGTATGAAGAATTTTGATATTATCGCATTAGGCGAATTGAACGTGGATCTGATATTGAATCAGATTGAGAGTGAGCCGGAGATCGGTAAGGAGAAATTTGCGAAGCAGATGACCTTGACCTTGGGTAGTTCGACAGCTATCTTCGCAGCCAATGCTGCGGCTTTGGGTGCCAAAGTGGCATTCTGTGGTATGATCGGCAACGACAGTTTCGGTGATCTGGTAGAGACGAGTCTGCAAGCGAAGGGGGTTGATACCCGTTATCTGATTCGTCAAGACAAGTACGCGACGGGTGCTACGATCTGTATGAGTTACGATGAGGACCGTGCGAACCTGACGTATCAAGGCGCGATGGATTTCATGTCGCTGGACGACATCAATCCGGAGGTGTTTAAGGAGGCAAAACATATTCATATCTCGTCTATCTTTATGCAGAGCGGTATCAAACGCGATTTGATGAAGATTCTGGAGCTGTGCAAAGCGAACGGTGTGACCACGTCGTTGGATACGCAGTGGGATCCGGTAGAGGCATGGGATCTGGATTATACGAAGGTATTGCCGTTACTGACGGTGTTTATGCCGAACGAGACAGAGCTTAAGTTCTTGACGAAGAGCGCTACGTTGGAAGAGGCGATCGAGAAGATTCGTCCGTATGCCAATGCCGCTGTTATCAAGTGTGGTAGCAAGGGTAGTTTGCTAATGCGGAAGGGTCAACCCGACCGGATGCAGAAAGCCTTGCTGAACGAGCATGTGGTAGATTGCATCGGTGCCGGTGACAGTTTCAACAGCGGTTTCATCACCCGTCTGGCTGCAGGCGACGACTTGGCAAGATGTCAGGAGTACGGCAATATGACCGGTGCGGTGAATACGACGGCTGCAGGTGGTACGACGGCGTTCACCAATCGAGAGGACGTAGAGCGGATCGGTAGAGAACGGTTTGGATTTACGATTTAATCATTTACGATTTGGTCATTTATTGTGTCATTCAGGCATTTAGCCATATTATGTTGCTTATCGCTGGCGATGCATTTGTCAGCAGGGGTGCGCTATGTGAGTACGGAGGGGTACGAAGGTTACGACGCCGAGTCGCGTGAGCATGCCGTACGTACCATTCAGTTAGCCATGGACTTCTGTCAGGCAGGGGACACGCTCTTGATCGAAGAAGGGACGTACCATGAAGGGTTTATCGTCAAAGACGGCGTGACGGTGATCGGTGAAGGCACAGTGATCTTAGACGGTTCAGATATGCCTATGCGCTTAGTGACCTGCGAAAACGACTGTCAGCGTCCTACCCGCATCGAGCATCTCATCCTGCAGAACGCCCGACATGACGAACGAGGCGGAGCTGCCTGGCTGCGCGGAAAAGTGACGATGAAAGACTGCATCATCCGCGGTTGTAGCGGGTTGCAATGCGGAGGGGTGTTGATCAAAGGAGATTTGCCGGAAGCCAGTGCGTTAGGTGCGAAGTTGGAAGAATGTGTGATACATAACTGTACCGCTACGGGTCATATGTGGCCGGACGCAGGCGGTGTGGCGAATTTCGACGGTACGCTGACGCATTGCACGATAGCCAATAACTACGGTGACCGGTACGGCGGTATTCATTCGGAGAGTTCGGTTTATGCCTGCACGATGTGGGGTAACCGCAATGAGTACGGGTTTGTGGATCCGGCTAACTACGTGTCCGATGAGAGTGAGTCGGGTGAGAGTAGGGCAGACGAGGGTTTCGAAGATCATTTCTTTGCGAAGCCGTGGTTGGATAAGGACAATGAGGCGGAGAACGGTCCGCATTTCGTAGATCCCGCTACGTTTGTAGGTGTACCGCAGACGGATGCCGAAGAGGCGATCCTGTTGGTTGCCGATTATCGTGTCGGGAAACCGTCGCATCGCATTGCCAAGATGGCACCGGCGCAGCGCAGAGATGATCCGGCAGATTATACGCTGTATGAGAAAGCCGAATATACTGTTCCGTCTTTTGTTGCGCATCTAATAGATGCGAGTGTAGTTTTGCAAGCCAAGGAGGACCCGTATTGCATGGTGGCTACCATCAACGGGGATCCAAAGACAAGGATGGGTTTCTGTTGGTTCACGAATGAAGGCGTGAAAGAGGGAGTGGTACAGATAAAGATAAAAGACCAAAGTCGAAAGACAAAAGACGAGGATGAATGGATCACTATTGCTGCTACAGTTACGACTACTCCACCGCTGCATTATGCGATATCGAGTTCGGGTGTGTTGAACGCAGCGAAGATAGATAAGCATACGGCATTCCGTTACGAGAGTCATAAGGCGGTGGCGGAAGGTCTGAAGCCGGGTACGGAGTACTATTGGCGCGTGGGATATGAAGGACATTGGAGTGAGATCGGTCATTTCCGAACAGCGGATGTCAAGCAAGGAGCGTTCTCGTTTATCTACATGACGGACAGTCATATTCAAAATAAGGAATACGTGGACGCTGCGCGCTTGTGCGCGGAGGCGGTAGCGCGCTATGAAAAGAATGCCCGTTTCTGTGTGTTCCCCGGTGATTTTGTGGATACCGGAACGGAGAACAACAGCGAATGGGAATGGGAACGGTGGTTCGAGGAGGCTTTGAAACCGGTGATTATGCAGATGCCGATTGTGCCGACGGACGGTAACCATGACGACTCGCCGCTACTGAACTACAGTTATCATTTTAATACGGATACGACTTTTAATACCGAGACGGGTATCCGTCCGCAATTCGCCGGCATCAATTACAGTTTCGTTTATGGCGACATGCAGTTGATCGCTTTCTCTATGCAGGACTGGTGGCGCGGGGAGTATGACATGCAGACGAAGAAGTCGGAGTACCTGGAGCGAGATTTAGGCGGGTGGTTCAGAAGGCAGGTAGCGAAAGCACCGGATGCCCGGTGGCGTGTAGGATTGGTGCATAAGAATCTGTTCTCCGGTTCGGATCATCAGCGAGACAAAGAGACGCCTTTGCTGCGCGCCACTATGCTTCCTGTGATGAAAGAATGTAAGATGAACCTGGTGCTGCAGGGACATGACCACTGTTACGAAGTAATCGGTCCGGTGGACAGTACGTTGTATTTCATCGGTGCTACCTGTGGTGCCAAACGTTATACGCCGTTGACGCGCGAAGAGATGGACGCCAGCAAGCATATCCATCGGGTGGAGAACTATTTTGATTTGTTCCAGCAACCCTTTGCGCAACCCGATGCACCGAGTTACACCCGTGTGACGGTGAAGAAAGACGCCTTGGTGCTGGAGACATTCAAGGTGCTGGAAAACGGAAGGATTGAATTGTTTAATACGATATCGTTATGAAGAAGATTTACGTTTTACTGTTGGCGTGTTGCATGGTGATGAGCCTATATGCTACCCCCTTAGAGTTGGATCCGGAAGAGGTGTTGGCAGACACGATGTATGCTCGTGAAGACCACACGATGCCTTCCTACATTGCTTTTTTAGTAGCGAAGCGCGCAGCCGTAGCTGATCCGAGTCAGGCTAATCTGCAAGCATTGGTGGATAAAGTAGCCGCATTGCGACCGAAAGAAGATCCTTATAACATGGTAGCCACCATCAACGGCGATCCGAAGACGAGAATGGGTTTCTGCTGGTTCACCAATGACAGTGTGTTTGATGGCGAAGTGCAGTTGGTTGCAAAGGAAAATGCAGAGGAGTCTGATTTTGAGACCGATGCTATCACTTTTGCGGCCACACCGACTCAAACTAAAAAAATATGCTATACCGGTATCGCTTCCTACATCGTCACTGCAACGGGTCTTCCTGTCAAAGAGAAACTTCGTTATATCAGTCATAAAGCATTGGCTGAGGACTTGATGCCGGGTACGGCTTATAGTTGGCGTGTCGGTTATGAAGGGCACTGGAGTCCGATTGCGCATTTCCGCACGGAAGATGAGCATCAAGGTGAGTTTTCGTTCCTATATATGACGGATAGCCATTTGATGAATCCGACCTATATCAATGATGCTCGCCGTTGTGCCATAGCGGCAGTGAACACAGTGCCGGACGCCAAGTTCTGTGTGTTCCCCGGTGATTTTGTGGAGGATGGTGCGGCACTGAACAGCGAATGGGAATGGGAGCGTTGGTTTGAGGAATCGCTGGAACCGGTGATCAAGAAGATGCCGATTGTTCCGACGGACGGTAATCATGACGACAGTCAGAACCTTAACTACACCTACCACTTCAATACCGATAACACGTTCAAGGAAGTGTATAAGAAACCGCAGTTCGATGGCATCATCTATAGTTTCGTTTACGGCGATGCGTTGTTCCTGGTGTTCTCCATGCAGGATTATTGGCGTGATGACTATACGATCAACGGTTGGAGTTCTACTTCGACGTACTTGGACGGTCAACTCGGTCCTTGGTTCCGCTCACAGGTAATCGCTAATCCGGATACGAAGTACCGTATCTCGTTGGCGCACTTTAATCTCTTCTCGGGATCGGATCACTCTACCGATGTAGCGCCTCCTATGTTCCGCGCTTGTATGTTACCGGTTTTCAAAGACTGTGAGATTGATGTGGCGCTGCAAGGTCACGACCATACGTATGAGGTGATTGGTCCGGTGAACCCGGACGATTGCACGCCTATCTTGGATGCCATCAGTGATCGTGAAATCGTAGAAATAGACAATAACAAAAACCGTACGGGCTATAAGGGTGGTACATACCGCACGGACGATGGTACGTTCTATTTCATCGGCGCAACCTGTGGTCATAAGCGTTATTATCCGCACAGTCGTGAACGCATGGAAAGTGAGTACACGGATAATCCGAACACTTTAAAAGACGACAAGCATCATAATATAAAGAACTATTTTGATTTGTTCACCGGTATGTTCGGTCAGCCGGAAGCACCTTCATTCACCAAGGTTACCGTGAAGGAGGACTGCTTGGAGTTCAATTCCTACACGGCGCATAGCGACGGAACGGCTACACTCTTCAATACGATGCGTGTAGTTCGTACCAAGGAGCACTCCGTGCCGCAAGGTTTAGAGACGCCGGAAGTGATAGTTAACAGGAATAAGTTCATTGAGAACGGTATGCTGTTCATTCGCAAAAACGGTCACACTTACAATGCGATGGGACAAGTGGTAAGTGATAGATAAAAGAGGAAAGATAAAAGACAAAAGACATATGATAATTTTAAATTTTTAAACCATGAAACGATTTTTACTATTTTTGACGCTTAGTACAGCAGTGCTGTGCGCGTCAGCAAGTAACAGGTACATTTCTCCGACGGGTAATGACGGAGACGGTAAGTCATGGGCGAATGCCAAGACAACGATTGGTGCTGCCAAATGGGATGTAGGCGTCGGTGACACTATGTTTATTGCCGAAGGAGTGTACAATGAACAAATCCCCGTGCAAGACGGTGCTACGTATCTCGGTGGTTACAATGCGGAGACGGGAGAGCGTGATATTGAGCAATATCAGACTATTATTGATGGTACGGATATTGACAATTATCTTATCGTCAGATATCTGGGAGATGGAGAATCTTATCCTACCCATCCAAGTTTGATTGAAGGTTTTACACTGCAAAACCTTGTTAATTCGAAATGGGGAGGCGGTGCAATCTTCCTTCGCGGTAATATGACGGTAAGTCGCTGCCAATTTATCAATTGCAAGGGAACGAATGACGATGCCGGTGCTGGAGCCATTTTTATTGAGAAGGACGTTGCTCCCCAGCCACCTCATGTCATCGATTGTGTTTTTGAATTATGCGAGGGTCTCAAAGCCGCCGCTATCTACAACAATGGTCCCGGTATCATCGAGAATTGTATTTTCCGCGGATGTTCGGGAACAAGGGCTGTGCTTCGTAATTACAATGCGGAAGGACAAGTTCGCAATTGTGTGATTTACAACAATGCTATCACCGGCAGTTCAAGCAAGGTTCTTGAGAATAACGGTACTGCCATCAATATGACGATTTGCAACAACTATTCTGACGAATATGCAAGTTACACCGGTGGGTCTGCCAAAATGTACAACTGCGTCATGTGGGGTAACCAATCGGCTTCCGGATTTGCAAGTGAACCGAACTATATCTCCAGTTCCAGTACTTCCGGCTACAATGTAGCAGACCATGGTTCCTCTTCTTCCAAATTCATATCTGTTTCTTTGGCAGCGGATAACAATGCTGCAACAGGTCCGAACTTCCGTAACCCGACAGGCTTTGTGGGTGTTCCGAAGACGGATGTAGAGATAGAAGCTATGCGAAATGCGGACTTCTCGCTGACGGATGCTTCGACGGCGTTGTTGGACAAGGGAGATGCTACGGTAGCTCCGGCTACAGACGTTGACGGAGTGGTTCGTCCTAAAGGTAATGGTATTGATATCGGAGCCTATGAGTTTGATCCGAATGCAGAGGTTATTGCTGTGACGGGTGTAAGTATTGTACCGACATCAATAGAGATTATTGAAGGTCGTACGGGTACGTTGATGGCGCAAGTAGAGCCTGCTAACGCCAACAACAAACGTGTTACATGGTCGATTGACAATGAGGCGATCGCTACGATTAAGAATGGAGTGGTAACCGGTGTGAAGGAAGGTACGACAACGGCGCGCGTGAAGACGCAAGACGGTGAATATACCGCTGCGGCTACGGTAATTATTACGCCGAGACCGCCTGTAAAATATCCGCAAGAGGTGCTGGACGCTGAGGCTACCTATAAGATTGAGGATTATACGATTCCGAGTTTCATCCCGTTCCTGGTAGCTAAACAAGAGGCGAAGATCGATAGTGCGAGTCCGGATGTAACGCCGGAGATGATCGAATCGATTGCCGGTAAGTTGGAGGTGATGAATGCAGCTATTAAGAAACTGCAACCGAAAGAAATGCCGTATAATCAGATTGCTACGGTATATGGAGACCCGGCAACGCATATGGGTTTCTGCTGGTTCACGAACGGCGGTATCAAGGAAGGTAAGGTGCAGTTGATTGCGAAAGCCGATGCTACCGCAGAGGATTTTGAGACCTGTGATTGCCTCATTATGCTGAATGCCCAAACAACCGATGCTACGCTGCACTATACGCCTATTCAAGCTTCCGAGAGCCCGAAGTACGATATCTGTACGGCTGCCGGTTTACCGCGTAATACGAAGTTCAAATATGTAAGTCACAAAGCGCAGGCTACGGAACTGACACCCGGTACGACATATAGTTGGCGTGTCGGTTATGACGGAAACTGGAGTGAGATAGCACAGTTCGTTACCAAAGATGAGAACCAAGGTGATTTCTCGTTCGTTTATATGACCGATAGTCATATTCAGGATGCGGAATATATCGAGCAGGCTCGTCAATGTGCCGAAGCGCTGGTTAAGAATGAGAAGGATGTGAAGTTCTGTATTTTCCCGGGTGATTTCGTAGATACGGGTGGTGAGACTAACTCGGAGTGGCAATGGGAGCGCTGGTTCGAAGGCTCGATGCGTCCAATGCTGAATGCGATGACGGTTGTGCCGACCGATGGTAACCATGACGACAGTCCGAGTCTTAACTACGATTATCACTTCAACACCGATTGGGGTTTTGCGAATGCAGCCGAGACCAAGCCGCAATTCAAGGGTATCACCTATAGCTTCGTTTATGGCGACGTGCTGTTCCTTGTTTATTCGCTGCAAGACTGGTGGCGAGCAAGTGGCAGTAGTGACAAACAGATGGTTTCATCGTATTTGAGTAAGGATGTACGAAATTGGTTCTTGGATCAAGTGGCGAAATATCCGAATACCAAATACCGCGTAACGCTGTCACACAAGAATGTGTTCTCCGGTGCCGGTCACCATACGGACGATGAGTGTCCGCTTATCCGTGAGTTGATGTTACCGATTTTGAAAGAATGTGAGATTGACTTGGCTATCCAAGGTCACGACCACTGCTATGAGGTGATGGGACCGGTTAATCCGGATACCCGTATGGTCATCGAGAACGCTATTGAGAATGTAGAGCGTGTTGCTCCGGAAGAGACCTCCAGATGGGGACGCAAGGAGAACAAGACCGGTTTGGAAGGCGGTACGTTTACAACGAATGACGGTACACTCTATTTCATCGGCGCCACCTGCGGTCGTAAGCGTTATGAGCCGTATAACCGCGCCACGATGGAGGAAGAATATACCACCGATCCGAGTATCTTGTTTGACTACAAGCATCATAATGTGAAGGACTTGTTTGATCTGTTTACTTCTAAGTTCGGTCAACCCGGTAGTCCGTCGTACACTCGCTTCAATGTAACGGGCGAAGGTATCGAGATGGTTACCTACAAGACGGATGAAGCGGGCAATAAGGAGGTTTACAATACGATTCATGTGAAACGTACCAAACCGCATACCGTTCCGCAAGGATTGGAAGATGTGAATGTAGAGATGAACGTGCGCGATGGTGAGAAATTCATCCGGAATGGACAGTTGTTTATCAAGAAAGATGGTAAGATTTATAACGTTATTGGGCAGAAAGTTGCCCAATAACGCAAATCCATAAGTTTAATCAATTAACCTTTTTTATTAACCAATTAAATTTAAATTATTATGAGAAAACTATTCTCGATTTTTGCTGCAATGCTCGTAGCAGTTGCAGTATTTGCAGACCCTATCGTTCTGCCGGCTACGTTGGATGTTAACAACGTAAGTTTCCGTTCCGAGGGCATGCCTGACTTCATGTTGGCAGAAGGTGACTATGCCGGAACGTACTTCGACATGGGTGCACATGACAGTTCTAACGACACCCTCCTCTATGCTGAGTGGAATGTAACGATTCAACCGCTGAAGTACAACATCACTGTGGGTGTGTATAACGAGAACAGCTGGTCTGTACGTTTCCACGTCCTCAACCAAGCGAATGAAGAGGTTAAGACAATGTATTACAAAGGCCATTCAGGCGAGAAGGGGAAATACGCTGCCGGTACCATTGATATGCGGGATTTGGCGGCAGGTGACTACAAGATCCGTGTACACGCTGCTACTGCATGGTCGAAACTGAAAGTTAAAGAAGTGATCATGGAAGCTGACTATCAGGGTGTAACTGTTGCATTACCTGGTACACTGCTTCCGGCTTATGCAGAATTGTCCGCAAATGCTTCGGTAACAGACGGCGCTATCGCTTTCAAACCGAGCACAGCTCCTGACGAGTATGCTACATGGAACGTAAGCTTTGCAGCTGCAGGCAACTACAATGTTGCTATTAACATGACCGCTTCCAATGGTCACAACTATGGTGTAGCTCTCCTCTCTGCGGATGGTACGACCGAAATCGGTGCTGTGAACGAAGGTGGTCAGGTTGGTGATACCGGAGAAAAAGAACTCGGCGCTATCGCTGTTCCTGCTGCAGGTAATTATATCGTAAAACTCACGAATGCTATCAAATGGTCAGAAGCTGTACTCAACAGCATCACTTTTGCTGCTCCGGCTCAGCCGAAGACAATATATTTCAATTCCGGAGCATGGGCTACTGAACTGGGACGTTTTGCAATTTATTGCATTACAGGAGAGAGCTGGGCGGATCTCGTTGTTGAAAGCAACGAAACAAATCTTTATAAAGCAGAGATTCCGGGGAATGTTGAGCAAGTTGTATTCTGCCGTATGAATCCGGAACTGCCGGCAAATGAGTGGGCAAGTGTATGGAACCAGACCGAAGATTTGACGATTCCGGAGGGTAAAGATCTCTATACTATCACCGGTTGGGGTGAAGGTTATGGAGCAAAAGCTACCGGTGAATGGTCGAAATATGGCGTAGCACCCGAACCTCTCGATGCTCCGGATGCAGCTCCTGCTGATCCTGCTTACCCGGCATACCAAGTGAAGGCTGTTTACTCGGCTAAGTACAATGCTGATTGCAACTTCGGTGAGTGGGGTTCCGGTACGCAATACACTCAAGAAGAATACGGAAAGAAATATATTACCGGTAGTGGTGATAAGGGCTACTTTGGTCTGGAATTCGCTGATTTGAACTGCTCGAATATGGAGGCTCTTCACCTGGATGTATGGATTGCTGCTGATGCTTCTATCCGTATTGTTCCTATTCATGGTGGTACGGAAGTCGGAGTGACGGCTAATCTCCAAGGTCAGAAGTGGAATAGTATTGACATACCTCTTGCTGAATACGTAGGAGTAGCGAATTGGAATGCAGTATATCAAATTAAGATAGACCAGGCGGCTGATCTCACATTCTGGTTGAACAATGTATATTTCTATACGAGCGTAGCTCCGGTTGTTGATCTGAAGGATGGTTATTATCTGATTGGTTTGAACGGCTGGACTAAATATGACTTGACGGCTGCGGATCTGTTCACGCAGAATCCGGGAAATACGAAAGAGTTTATCTTGGAAGGTGTGACTTTGAAAGCAGGTCAGGAGTTCAAGGTGGTAGCAGTAGCTAACAACGAACTTGTTACTTGGTATCCGGGTGAAGCCGGCAACTACCAAGTGGACCTTGGCCATGCAGGTGAGAATAAGTCCATATATTTCCGTCCTGACTATTCCGGCGGCGATGATTGGCATGCAAAATGTATCTATGTTCCGGGTATAGACTTAGGCCCGATTGTAAAGACTAGCTTTGCAACTTATGGTTGGGGCGAGGATAATGAATCGTATGTAACTTGGGATGAGGCATCCAAGACTGTCACCGTTAATCTGGTGAAGGGTAAAGATGCTCAATGGCAGGCACAAGTATGGTATCAAGGTCCGATTGCTCAAGCCGGTAAGTTATATGACATTTCTGTAACGTTCAATTCAACCAAGGCTATTGGTGGCGTTACCCTGAAATATGAGAATAATATGGAAATGATATACGATCCGAATATCGCATTGGAAGCCAATACGCCGTTGGTATATGAGAGGAAGGATATTGAAGGTAAAGACAATGGTGACGGTATTATGATATTCGACTTTGGCTTTGCTCCGGAGAACACAGTGGTAACCATCTCCAATATCTCTATCGTTGAGAAAGATCCGGAAGAAGGCATTATTAATACGAATGCTGCGGTTAAGACCGTGAAGATGATTGAGAACGGACAAGTCGTGATCATCAAGAACGGTGTACGTTACAATGTATTGGGTACGGTGACCCGTTAAACCATACGGACATAAGAAAAACAGCTCACTTCGGTGGGCTGTTTTTTTTGTTGTACCATACGTTTCCAACCGTCAATACCTTACTGATCCCTGTAAAAATAAGGTCTGACACGGATGCGTATTGGGTGATTATAGGGCGATTATTGCGTGATTATTGTGTGATTCAAACACTCACACTACTCGTACCTCTACTCCAGCAGCCTTTAGTTTGCCGGTCATACCGGTGGGAATAGCGTTATCTGTGATGATATAATCTAACTCGTTGGCATTTGCTACATGCACAAAACTGCGTTTATTGAATTTCGACGAATCGAAGACCGCTATCACTTTTCCTGCCTGCTGGATCATGATTTGGTTCAGCAAGGCTTCCTCCATACTCGGCGTGGAGACACCATTCTCAATCGAGAAGGAATCGACGCCGAGGAATAACTTGTATCCGCTGAAATTACGGAGTACCGAAAGCGCCAAGGGCCCTACCATCGAAAGACTGTTCAACCGTACGTTTCCGCCCAAGAGCACCACATCGAAACGCTTGTAGTTCATCAACTCCGTTGCGATATTCATTGCATTGGTTAGGATGCGCAGATGTTGGAATTTGCCCAGATGACGCGCCACTTCCAGCGTCGTGGAACCGGAGTCCAACATGATAAAGTCCCCGTCTTTAATCAGTTTGACCGCTTCTTCTCCGATACGTTGTTTCTCCCGAATGTTAAACATTCGTTTCTTCTCTACGGCGGTATCTTCATTCGTATTCTCGATGGGTTTGCGCATCGCCCCTCCCCGAGTGCGGAGAAGGAGATGACGGTTTTGAAGAATCGTCAGATCCTTTCGAATCGTAACTTCCGAAATACCTGTTTCGCGACTGATTTCAGTCACTTGTACTTCTTCTTTCTGCTCTAACAGACGTAGAATCAGCGCTCTGCGCTCTTTTGCGGATGAACTGTTCATGATATTATTGACGATTGGACGATTGACGATTGGACGATTCCGGCTGCAAAGTTACAACAAATTTTCGAAATATGCAAATAAAAAGTTTCGGTTTTGTTTTTCGAAACATTACGAAAGTACAAATATATTTCATAACGTATTGATTTTGTGTAAATTGCATGTTTCGATAAAAAATTAAACTTTTTTGTGTATTATGCGATACTTGCGTAATTGGGAAAAAAACAGTAATTTTGCATGCAAAATTGAATAAAAATCTACACACCATGAAAAAGTTTTCTAACACACTCATCTTCCTTGCCGCATTGGCATTCGTTGCTTGTTGTAATAAATCTGCTACGGTTGAATCTCCGGCAGATAAGGTGCTGCTGAAGGATTTTAATCCGGTGGTAGTGAATAATATTCCCGTAACTCAAGTGGAGCGTGCGAAGTTCGACATCATTGATATGCATGCGCATGACTATGCAGAATCAGAGGCGGACATCGCACAATGGTGCAAGACGATGGATGAGGTCGGTGTGCTGAATACCGCCATTATGCATTGCTCTTGGATCGGTCGTCCGTTTGAGGAATATGTAGCTGCTTATGCGCCGTACAAAGATCATTTCCGCTTCTGGTGCTGTTTCGATTATACGGATATTGACAGCGAGGAAGGTATTGCGAAAGCTTGTGAGACACTTGAGCGCTACCATAACGAGTTAGGCGCTGTGGGAGTAGGTGAGTTGGGTGACAAAGGCGAAGGTGATACTTATGCGCGTCCCGCTGACGGAAAGGATATCCATATTGATGACCCCCGTGTAAAACCGCTTATACAGAAGGCTGCGGAGCTGAAGATGCCGATCAGTATTCATATTGCAGAACCGTATTGGATGTATTTGCCGATGGATGAGACGAACGATGGTCTGGTGAATGCCGTTACTTGGCATGTGGACACTACCAACTGCTACGGGTATGATAAGTTGATGGCTACTTTCGAAAATGCCGTTCGTGAGAACCCGAATGCCATTTTCATTGCCTGCCATTATCTGAATATGAGTCATGATTGGCCTCGTTTGGGTGCCTTGTTGGACAAATATCCGAATATGTACGTAGATATTTCTGCTCGTGTGGCTGAGTCCGCGCATACGCCACGCGCTACGCGTGAATTCCTTATTAAATATCAGGACCGTGTGCTGTTTGGTACCGACAACGGAATGGATGCAGAGATGTATCGCAATATCTTCCGTGTGCTGGAGACCAATGACGAGCATTTCTATGTTCCCGAGTACGGTTACCATTGGGCTTTGAGCGGATTCAACTTGCCGGATGACGTACTGAAGAAACTCTATCACGATAACGCAGAACGAATCTTAACGGAATATCGATAATTTACGATTTATTCATTTACCATGTACCATTTATTTGGTCATTTAGATATTTAGTCATTTATGAAAAAGGCGATATATCTCATAGTAGCGGCGATGATGGTTGCTTGTTGTCCGAAGCAGGATTCGGCGCGTTTAATATGTGCTGAAGCGGATATGCAGGTTTTTCCGTTCAGTGAGAGCGGCTTGAAGGTGACAAAACATGAGACCGTTACTCCGGTAGAGGGTGTTGAGGGACTGGAGATTATTGAGACATACTTTGTGAACGAAGGTAAGCCGGTGACGGTGAAGGCCTATGAGTTATGCCGCACGCAGGTAGAGGCGAAAGATACGGTGGTATGGTCATTGCAGCCGAGTAGCACCAGTGCCCGTCTGGATTGGGTGTTGCCGGTGACGGAAGGTTTTGAGAAAGAGAATTATCTGGGTATGAATAACTCCGATTACGGAGGCGGTATTCCGATGGTGGACCTTTGGCAGCGTGACGGAGGTATCGCTATCGGTTTGTTCGAACCGGTGCTGCGAATGATCTCGATGCCGGTAGAATGGAAACGCTACGACAATAAAGTGACGATGGCATTGCGGTATAATCTGCCGGAGCCGATCGAGTTGGCGAAAGGTGACACTTTGTATTGCTTCAAGGCTTTCCGTTATAACCACAAAGGCGATTATTTCAATGCGCTCCGTACGTTCAGCGATTATATGCAAGCAAACGAGGGTGTAGAGATGAAGCCCTCTGAGCCGGAGGCGTTTGAACCGGTTTGGTGCGCATGGGGCTACGGTCGTCCGTTTAAGATGAACATGGTGTTAGGTACGCTGGACAAGGTAAAAGAACTCGGTTTCACTTGGGTGGATATCGATGACGGTTATCAGATTGCCGAAGGCGACTGGAATACGAATGAACTTTTCCCCGGAGGCGACAAGGACATGCGTCATATCACGGACGAGGTTCACAAACGGGGTTTGAAAGCCAAATTATGGTGGGCTCCGCTGGCTGCAGATCCGGACACCAAGCTAGTGAAAGAGCATCCGGAGATGTTGCTGCTTACCGAAGAGTGGGCACGCGAATATATCACATGGTGGGACAGTTGGTATCTGTCGCCGGTAAACCCGGAGGTGGATAAATACACCACAGATTTGTTGAAGATGTTTTTGGATAGATGGGGTTTTGACGGATTGAAGATTGACGGTCAACATTTGAATTGCTGTCTGCCGGATTATAACGAGTTGACGGGTTTGGAGAGTGCATGGGAGGCTCCGGAGCAGATGCCGACCTATTTCCGAAAAGTATATGAGCAGGCACGTGCTATGAAGCCGAATGCCGTTATTCAGGTTTGTCCGTGTGGTTGTGCGGTGAACTATTTCCTGGTTCCGGAGATTAACCAAGCGGTAGCTTCCGACCCGATGTCGTCCCGCCAAGTGCGAATGAAACGCAAGGCGTATGCAGCGATGGCTCCCGGGCTGGCGTATTACGGCGACCATGTAGAGTTAACGGACAACGGCAATGATTTTGCTTCGCAGATAGGTACGGGTTCGGTTATCGGAACAAAGTTCACGTGGCCCAAAGATAATCCGGACTGGACAGAAGGTCCGTTCCTTCTGACGCCGGAGAAAGAGGCATTGATTCGCAAATGGATGAAGATTTATAAGGAGAATAATCTGGCACGTGGCGAATATCTGAATCTCTATACATGGGGATTTGATTATCCGGAGGCACATGTGATTCGTCAGAACGATGCCATGTATTATGCCTTCTATATCGACGATGATCCTGCATTTAACGGAACGCTGGAATTGCGCGGGTTGGATGCCAATAAGACCTATACGGCTATTGAGTACACGGCAGATGAGCCGCGTGCATTTGAGGTGAACGGAGCAGATCCGAAGATTGAGGCGAATTTTGAGCGGAGTTATCTGCTGAAGGTGGTTGAGAAATAACAAACAATTTAACCAAAAATACTAATTTTATGAAACGAATCCAAACAATCTTTTTTTGCTTGACGTTGGCATTGGCATCCTTTGCTGACATCAACGTAAAAGGTACGGTTATTGATGCTGACGGATCAGAACCGTTGATTGGTGTGAGTGTCCTTGTTAAAGGATCGACTGTTGGTACAGTAACTGACTTCGACGGTAATTTCGAGCTCACCGTGCCGGATAAGGCGACATTGCAATTGTCGTATATCGGCTACAAAACGATTGAACTGCGTGCTATCGAAAACATGCAGATTATCATGGAAACAGACGCTCAGCAGTTGCAGGAGGTTGTCTCCCTCGGTTATTCGGCAGTCAAGAAAGCCGAGTTGAGTTCTGCCGTAGTGACGGTGGATGCAGAGAAGTTGACGGATGTGACTACTTCTGATGTGGGTAATATGCTGCAAGGAAAGATTGCCGGTGTGCAGATCAGCAATTCTACCGGTCAGCCCGGTGCCGGTGCACAAATCCGTATTCGCGGTACAGGTTCTATCACAGCAGCGGCTGATCCTGTATATGTAGTTGATGGTGTGATGGGTGGTCAGTTCAACCCGAACGATGTAGAGAGTATCTCTGTATTGAAAGACGCCGGAGCAACCGGTATCTACGGTGCAGCGGCAGCCGGTGGTGTCATCGTTGTTACCACCAAGTCTGGTAAGCGTAATGAGAAACCACGTATTAATGTACGCGCAACGGTAGGTTCCACTCAACCGCTCTTCGGTAATTTCGTTCAGATGCGTTCAGAGGAGTTGTTTGATTACCATAAGCAGATGTATAATGCCAAAGGTATCAAGGGTGATTTGTTCAATGCACTTCGTCCGATCACTTTGCTGGAAGAGGACCATGATTGGCAGAACTATTTCTTCAAGAACGGTTTGACACAGAACTACTATGTTTCTATCTCCGGAGGTGGTCAGAAATTAGGTTACTATGCTTCCTTTGACTACTACAACCAGGAAGGTACATTCATCAAGACCGGTTTTGAGAAGTTCTCCGGTCGTTTGAACCTTAATGCCGAAGTAGCCAAATGGCTTGACATGCGTGTAAGTACCTATTTCGACAAATCGACTTCGGAAAGCGAAGGTTCCTGGCGAATGATGAATGATGCTTACTATAAACTGCCGTGGGATGATCCGTATGATAAAGACGGCAATCTGGTTTATATCGACAAATCCGTTCGTTCGGATAATGGTCAGGCTTGGTATTCGCAGGATAAATGGAACGCATTGCACAACACGCAATATGATTACTCGAAAGGCGGCGGTTTGGCAATGGGTGTAGATTTGCAGTTGAATTTTCATATCACCGATTGGTTAACGCTCCAATCCAGCAACCGTTTCTCGCACAGTCACGGTAAATGGACAGCTTATCAAGATCCGCGAACCTATCATCCGGAATATCCGGACGGATATATGGAGGAGGATTTTGACCAATCCAACTCTTTCGGAACAACCAATATTTTGAAAGCCCAATACCAATGGGGAGCTCACTCTGTCAATGGTATGATCGGTCATGAGTATGGTGTTTGGAAGACCGAATATACGACTACAGCCGGTACGGGTATGCCGAATGGTGTTGATGCTCTCAATGCAACTGTTCCGAATGATGTAACCGGTTACAACGTGCCGGGAGCAGGTTGGGCAGCGTTCATCCAAGCCGGTTATGACTATGACAAACGCTATTTCATCAATGCAACGTTCCGTGCTGAGGCAAGTTCTATTTTTGCACCGGAGCACCGTGTGGGTTATTTCCCGTCTGTTGCAGCCAGCTGGTTGATCAGTAATGAGGCATTCATGAAGGATCAGAAAGTGGTTACTTTCCTCAAGTTGCGTGCAAGTTACGGTATCACGGGTAACAACAATATTCCGGCGTACAAGTACTTGGCTACTTACGCGCTGAAGGAGAAGAGCCAGAACAAGACTACGGCTACCGCAACCCGTTTGAGTAACCCGAAATTATGTTGGGAGACCGCTAACATGGCTGCTATAGGTGTTGATTTGACGTTCATTGATCGTTTCGATATGTCTATTGACCTTTATAACACGGACAATACGGGTCTGTTGCTGAATGTGCCGGTAGCTCCTTCGACGGGTTTCTTTGAGGTTACTCAGAACTCCGGTACTGTTCGTAACCAAGGTATCGAATACCGCTTGGACGCACAAGTGCTGAAGATGAAAGATGTTCGTTGGGATATCGGATTCAATATCGGTTTCAACCGTAACCGTGTTACTTCGTTGCCGAACAACGAACCATTCCTGCAAAGTGCCAGTGCCGTTAACCAAGAGGTTAATGTAGGTCAGGATATCTACTCTTGGTATATGAAAGAGTGGGCAGGAGTTGACCCGGCTAACGGTGATCCGTTGTGGTATTTGTGGGATAAGGAAGCGAAGGACTACGTGTATGACGCAGCCGGCAACAAGATGACCACCAATGACTATAACAAAGCCACCGAGCACGTGGTAGGTAAAGCCACTCCGATCTTCCAAGGTGGTTTGAGCACGCAAGTAAGTTGGAAGGGTTTGAGCCTGAGCATCAATACCAACTTCACCTATGGCAATAAGGTATTCAACTACACGCGTGTTGCCGGTGATGCGGACGGAGCTATCTTAGGTATCAGCCAATATTCCATCAAGGATTCCAAACTCGGATGGACTCGTTGGGAGAAACCCGGAGACGAGGCTACTCACCCGAAGGGTGTGCTGAACGGAAACAAGGGATCGAATAACATCTCCTCTCGTTATCTGGAGGATGGTTCATTCTTCCGTCTGAAGAATATTACCATCAGTTATGACTTCTGCGCTACGCTTATTCCGAAGAAATACATGAGCAAGTGCCGTGTCTTCATCTCGGCAGACAATATTGCCACAGCGACCAAGTTCTCAGGTATGGATCCGGAGGTAAGTATCACGACATCTACCTACTCGTTGGCAGGTATGTATGCGGATCAGTATCCGGTAGCCCGTAATATTGTGGGAGGTATTGAGATTGAGTTCTAATGGATGTGGAATGTTTAATGTGTAATGTTTAAATTGAAGATTATGAAAACAAAAGCATTATATTTAACCGTAGCACTCGGAATGATGCTCGGTTTCGCAAGTTGCGATCTCAACTATTATCCCTCGGATGAGTTGAACGCCAATGTGCTGTTGTCTGATCCGGCCGGTGCGGAATATATTGTGGACGGATGCTATGCGATGCTCAAGAACGAATATGAGTATATCGAGTACGCTTCCAGCAATTCTTACGTACGCCACTATATGCAGATGGCAGAGTTCCCCGGAGATAACACGACCTTGGCTAACCGTACTACGGATCCTTTGTTCCAGGCTACCTGTTATAAGATGACCGACAACCTCAAGAACGTAGGTTTGTTCTGGTGGATCGGTTACCGCGTTATCTTCTCGGCGAACACCGTTATTGAGGGTTATGCAGAAGGACAGAATGCCGAATGTGACCAATTGATCGGAGAGGCCTATTTCCTTCGTGCCATGTGTCATTTCCAGATGGCGACTATCTTCTCTAAACCGTACGTTCTTGGTCGTGATAACTTAAGTGTTGTACTTCGTACAAGTACCAATACGAGCGAGACTCATCGTGCTACAGTCGGTGAGGTGTACGATCAAGTGGTAGCGGACCTTTGGAAAGCATCGGAGTTGATGAAGAAGTCTCGTGGCAATGCCGGTTATGCATGCAAAGATGCAGCTCTTGGTTTGTTGAGCCGTGTATATCTGTATGAGGAGAAGAATGACTCCGTATTGTATGTGATTGACCAAATGGGTGATCCGACGACGCATCTTGATCCGGACTACGAGCACTATTTCGCCAATGCGCTGAAGAGCAAAGAGAGTTTGTTCTGCGTGGCACATACCACTCTGGAGAACCGTGGTCAAGCCAGCATCGGTAGTATGTACAACGGTGACGGTGGCGGATGGGCAGAAGTATATTGCTCGGATCCGTTGCTGAACCTCTATGAGCGCTATCCGATGGATATTCGCTATACTGGATATATCAAACCTCAGTATGCAGCGGATAACAAGGATCAGGTTTATTTTGCCATTCCGGATGAGGAAACGGGTTCCAGTACCTATCTTTGGGCGGATCTTAAGACGGAAGCAAGCACCGGTAACAGATATTGCATGATAGAAGGTAGTAAATACACCATTTCTGAAGAGAAAGTGAACGGTAAGGGTGAGATAGACGCAAATGGCGAATATACGCAGTATTACATTACCTACAAGGGTGAAAAATACAATGCGCGTCTTACCAAAAATATGGTAAAGTACACGACGATCTTGTCGCCGAACTACTGGGTAACCAAATTCGGTTATCAAGACGGTCTGCCTCAATTGTCTTCTCCAGTCTTCCTGCGTTGGGGTGAGGTGGTGCTGAACCGTGCTGAGGCTGAAGCGAAGTTAGGTCAGTATGCAGCTGCTATCAGTGATGTCAACGCACTTCGTACGCGTGCAGGTATTCCGACGGAAGGTTTGTTTGAGTATGGCACCAAGATGCACGGCTATGACAATGTGCTGGATATCGTACTGGATGAGCGCCGCATGGAGCTGGCATTCGAAGGACACCGTATGTTCGATGTCTATCGTAACCGCCGCAACATGGATCGTCAATTCGGAGGTGTTCAACCGTGGGAGATTGTCAAGTACACGGATGACAAGATCCAATTCCCGATTCCTTACGGAGAGACATCCGTAAGTCATATACCGCAGAATCCCGGTTATTAATTCAAACCGCGATTAATAATAAAACGTTTTATTAATTAATTTAATTTTTCTAACACAATGAAAAAATGCTTTATTTTCGCAAGTATTATTGCTGCAGTAGCATTACTTGCAACCTCTTGCAAATCGAAGGGTGACGCGCCGACCGCACGTTTCGGCTACACTTCGAATGAGCTTGAAGTAACCTTCGTTAACCTTTCGAAGGATGCTACGTCCTATTTATGGGACTTTGGTGACGGTTCTGCAACCGACACAGCCACAGCTCCTGTTCACGTTTATCCGTCTTACGGCGATTATACCGTTAAGTTGGTGGCTAAGAATGCTGCCGGTGAGGCTGTTTATACCGACGAAGTATCGCTGGTTAAGCGTATCATCGCTATCGATGGTGACTTCTCCGATTGGGAGGCTATTGACGATATCGTTGCTAAAGTAGAAGCAGACGAGCGCGCAGCAGAAGACTATTTCTACAACGCCAAGTTCGTTCGTGACGGTCAATTCATCTATTTCTATTTGGAGTTTGATGGTGCGAAAGAAGATTGGGATGTAGTTATCGACGAGGAGACTGGCGATACGGAAATCCAGCACGACTATGCTGTTAAGCATATGTCTTTGTGGCTCAACTTGGACGATGCTCTGGGTTGCGACATTTGGTGGTGGGCAGCCGGTGCGCACATTGACTTCTTGATTGAAGGCAGTTTCGAGGATAAATTCGAAGGTGCAACCGTTTATCAGACTCCGGAACAGCTGAATGGTGGTGATAACACTGATTGGGAATGGACTGAAACAGGTATTGCCGGCGCCGTTTCTTCTTGCGAGGCAAAGATTTTGGAGAACAATCATATGGCTATCGAAGGTAAGATCATGACGATCTTGTTCCCGATTCAACAAGGAGAGTTGGTTACGATGGGTATCGGTGCTTTGGCTCCGGATTGGGGAACCTATACCGGTCGTCTGCCGCAGACTACGATGGAGGATGGCGGTACCGAGACACTGGGTGCCTTGATCGAAGTTCCTCTGGTAGAGGCTGAATAATACCGTTTAATACTAACGGGAACCGTTCCATACGGGACGGTTTCCCGTTGGTTTTATTTATCATTTTTATACCCTTTAAATACTTGCACTATGCGTCATATCCATTTGTTTATATTATTGTTGGCATGCTCATTTGCGGCATGTACCGATCCTGATGTTAAGACCGATAATTTGCACCACGAATCATTAAAGGCAAGTTATGAACTTTTCCCCAATCCCGAGCGTGGTTTTCATCATTTTAAGGAATATTTCTGTCCGATTCCGACTCCGCTCAATGCCGGATCGGTTCAGACGATTTATGATTTGGGTTACACCCTTATCCTAACCAACTATTACCTGACTGACTATATGGATGCTCCTATTCCTGAGGAGTATCTGGATGTTATTCGTCAAAACATGCAGGCGCTGCGTGAAGGCGGCTGTAAATGTATTCTTCGTTTTGCTTATACGAATTCGGACAAGAAGCAACCTTACGAAGCGCCTCTTGAGACGATTTTACTACATATATCCCAAATTAAGCCTATTCTTCAGGAGAATGCAGATGTCATCTATGTGATGGAAGCCGGATTTATCGGGGCATGGGGCGAGTGGTACTATACCACCCATTTCAAACAAAACCCGCAAACGGATGCGGACTACGCACCTCGTCGTGAAGTGTTGGATGCCTTGCTGGATGCACTGCCTGCAGAGCGTCAGATATGCGTTCGTACGCCGAAGTTCAAAATGCGTTGTTACGGATGGACTTTACAGGATACTTTGACACGTGCGGAGGCATTCGCCAATACGGCTAAGGCTCGTTTGGCTTCTCATGATGATGCCTTTATGGCCAATACTTCCGATATGGGTACGTTCAAGACGGTGGCTGACCGCCAGTATTGGGAGGCGGAGACGAAGTACACTATTTACGGCGGAGAGTCCAACCAACCGGGTTCGTATGCCAATTGTGACAATACGACGGCTCAGATGCAGGCGATGCATATGTCGTATCTGAATATCAGTTACCACAAGACGGTGATTGCCCGTTGGCAGAGCGGCGGTTGTCTGGATGACATGCGTCGTCTGTTAGGTTACCGTTTGGTGGGTACGGATGTGGCTACCACCATGACGCCGAAAGCAGGCGAGGAATTGAAAGTGGTGATTACGTTGCAGAACGAAGGTTTTGCTGCGCCGAAAAATCCGCGTGACGTACGCGTGTTGCTGATCAGCAAGGCAGATCCGAAAAACGTGCTGTCCTTTACGCCGAACTGTGATCCGCGTCTCTGGGGACCGGAAGGCGAGCATAAGGTGGAAGCTTCTTTTAGACCGAAAGTTGCCGGTGAATATGACGTATGTCTGTACTTGCCGGATCCCAAACCGACCTTGGCAAACGACCCGCGTTATGCGATTCGTATGGCGAATGAGAATTGTTGGGATAAAGAAACCGGTTATAACTATCTGACAACCGTAAAAGTAGAATAATATGAAAAACAAATTGTGGCTTGTGTTTATCCTCATCACCATTGCTACATGGGGTGTATGGGGTACATTCTCGGATTTCCAGATCAAGAACGGTTTGCCGATGATTGCAGAGCAATACGGCATTCAGGAAGGAACACCGGTTATCCCGGACGGTATTGTCTATATCGTTTGGGCGCTAACGATGGTGCCGTGTGCTATAGTAGCGCTAATTATCAATAAGGGCAAATTCCAGCATGATTGGAAATCGATGTTGTTGGGTTGCACGGTCGGTTTGTTGGGTGCCGGTGGTCAGTTGGTGCTCTTCAAGGCATTGACTATGGGACCGTCTTATATCATATTCCCCTTCATCGCGATGTCGCCTGTGATTGTTATTACACTTGCCTCGATTTTCTTGAAAGAGAAAGCCACCAAATGGCAGGTTGCCGGTATTATTGTCGCCTTGGCGGCTATCTTGCTGTTGTCGCAGGAATCGAATAAGAGCGGTTCTGTGGATGGCTGGGTATGGATCGTTTTGGCATGTCTGGTGTTACTGGCATGGGGTATCCAAGGCTTCTTTATGAAGTTTGCGAATAACACGATGGATGCGGAGTCAATCTTCGTATGGATGGCTATCAGCGGTTTAGTGCTTATTCCGGTAGCCTGGTTTATGAACGATGATGCGGCTATTTTTATGCAACAGGAATACGCTTTGCAACAGGGAGGTGTGGCATTTGGTATTCAGATTCTGAATTCGATAGGTGCGCTGACGCTGGTGTATGCTTATCGTCACGGTAAGGCGGTGATCGTGTCTCCGATGGAGGGCTTGTCACCGATGGTGACGGTGTTACTGTCGCTCGTCGTGTTCAGTGTGATACCGAATCCGTTCCAGATTGCCGGTATTGTTTGTGCTGCGTTTGCAATGTATGCGTTGTCCAGATAAGATGGAAGGTTAAAATTGAAAAACGGAAAGGAATACGGCTATGAAAAAATCTCTTTTGTCCTTATTCTTTGTTCTTTGCTCTTTAGTTTTGTTTGCCGCTCCCCCGGATTTGGTGTATAACGGAGATACGTTGGAGTGGAATTACTCATGGCGAAAAAGTCAATGCGGTACGTTGGATATCAATAAAAATATTATTGAGGTGTCCGGTATCGCGTGTTCGCGTGTGACACCCGGATATATATGGATGCAGAGCGATGAGGTGGAGAATTATATCATTGCAACCACCGAGAAGGGCAACGAACGTGCCTGTAAGTTGAAGATGTCGAAGTCTATCGGATGGGACTGGGAAGATATGAGCGGAGGTGTTTATGAAGGCGTGAATTATCTGTTTATCGGTTCTTTCGGCGATAATGACGAACAACGTTCAGACTACCGGATTATCTATTTTGAGGAACCGGCTATCGATCCGGTTAACAAACCGGAACAAACAGTTACTCCTCACTATATCAAGTATGTCTATCCGGACGGGAAGAGCCATAATAACGAGGCGCTGATGTATGATAATCTCACCAACGATATATATATCATCACCAAGGTGTATTATAACGTGTGTCAGGTATTTCGTTTGCCGTTCCGTTTGGACTACGGAGACGAAGTGCAGACGTTGGAGTATATCTGTGATTTGGGTGTGAAGTCCGATTTGGGAGAAGGAACCGCTCCTTATAAGGGTTTCCATCTTGTAACGGCTGCGGATATCTCGCCGGACGGGAAGTATATCCTGATTAAAAATCATAATAATATTGTGGCTCGCTTTTGTTGGGTGCTTTATTGGGTTCGTCAGGAAGGCGAGAGTGTGGCGGACGTTGTGAAACGTCAACCGCAGCCGATAAGGGCGTATGGTACTTATGAGTGGCAAGGAGAAGCGATTTGCTGGTTGGATGATGATACGTTCTATACAACGAGTGATTCGGATGACGGAAATCCACCGATTTACAAGTTTACCCGCAAATGGGGCGAGGGTGTAGAAGAAGCGGCACCGGAGAAAGCCCAACAACGTAACTTGATCTATAAGGACGGTGTGTTGTATATCCAAGCGCAAGGAGGATTATATACGATAGATGGCAGAAAAATCAATTAATTAATTGTGTAAACGAAAAAAGAGGCTCGTGAGAGTCTCTTTTTCGTGGTGCCACCGAGAATCGAACTAGGGACACAAGGATTTTCAGTCCTTTGCTCTACCAACTGAGCTATGGCACCTCGTGCTTTGCGCATTTGTCATTTGATATTTGTCATTTGACATTTTGCAAAAGCGGATGCAAAGGTACTGCTTTTTTTTGAATTGACCAAATTTTTTTGCATTTTTTTTGAAAAAACTTGCATTTTCGGTCTATTTTTTGTAATTTTGCGCAAAAATTGAGGTGATTTATGGAACTTAAAGTGATTGCGTACGCCCGAAACGGGCATTCGGACAAGTTCGGTATTCCACGTCAGAGTAGGGAAGAGAGTCCTATCTTGACGCGGATAGTTTTTGAACCGGAATATTCGGTGCCGGAGGCCTTGAGAGGGATAGAGGGATATAGCCATTTGTGGCTTATTTGGGGATTTTCGGAAGGTGAAAGGTTAAAAGTGAAAGGTGAAAGGGGCGAATGGTCGCCGACTGTTAGGCCACCTCGGTTAGGCGGGAATAAGCGGATGGGGGTATTTGCGACGCGAAGTCCGTTCCGACCTAATCCGTTGGGATTGAGCAGCGTAAGATTGGTTGGAATCGTGGAGAACGGGAAATTATCCGGTATCTCGGAATCACGGAATCCCGGTATCCCGAAGGAGAAAGGCAGTGAACTGATTGTGAGCGGGGCAGACTTGATGGACGGAACGCCGATTTATGATATCAAGCCGTATTTGAGTTTTTCGGACAGCCATCCGGATGCGCAGAACGGTTTTGCGGAAGAAACGAAGGACTATCGATTGGTAGTTCGTTGGGATATGATTGGGTTAATAACCTACCAATCACCTACTAATCACCTACTAATCACCTACTATTCACCTACTAATAATATACTATTGGATGGGCGGGTGAAGGATGAGATGGAGTATATATTGTCTCAAGATCCTCGCCCGGCGTATCAAGACGATCCGGAACGGGAGTATAAATTGGACTATGCGGGATATACTATAACGTTTCTTGTAAACAGGCAAGAGGTGATTGTAAAAAAGTTGGAAAAAACGTCAAAATAGCTTTTTTTTATAAAAAAAATCTTCACGTTCTTGCATATGTGCGAAAAAAGTTGTACTTTTGTAGTCGAAAAACTGAGTACTAACAATTATGAATAAACGAACCATGAAAAAAATCATTCTTACTCTTCTCACTATTTTGATGACAGCGCCCATGCTGCGTGCTGAGAATGTCGGTGTGCCGGCTGAGTGCGAGGACGTGATGTTGCAGGTGTATTATTGGGACAGTTACAAGTTGACGAAATACGGTCGTACCAAATGGGTGGATTTATTGAAGGACACGGCAGAGATCAATGCCTATTTTGATTTGGTATGGTTTCCACCCAGTGCCAAAGGCGGTGGTGTGGGTTATAACCACGTATGTTTGAGTAATCAGAGTAGTGACTGGGGTACGAAAGGTAAGTTGGATGAGTTGATTGCCGCTTTGCATAAAGGGAATACCAAAGTGCTGGCGGATATTGTGATCAACCATCGCGGGAACAGTACCAGTTGGTGTACCTTTGCGGAGGATAAGTTCGGCGAGGGGTATGGATCGTTTCAATTCACGAATGAGCATATTTGTCAGGACGATGAGTTGAATCAAAGTTCGACAAAAACTGATGCCGGTGATTGTTGGGGTACCGCATCCGGAGCGTATGATACGGGCGCGAATTTTGAAGGCGGCCGAGACTTGGATCATACGAACCCGTATGTACAAGAATGGGCAAAGACGTACACCCGTTGGATGTTGGACTCGATGAAGTATGACGGTTTCCGTTATGACATGACGGCCGGTTATAAGGGTGAGTATTTGGGTATGTATAACGAGGCGTCGCAGCCTTATTTCTCCGTTTCGGAGTTTTGGGACGGTATTGACAAACAGAAGGCGCACTTGGCAGCAACGGGATATAATACATTGGTATTTGATTTTCCGTTGAAATGGCAATTGAGAGATGCTATTATCAATATTGATTACACCAAATTGAAAAAGAACTACGAGTCTTTCCGTGGTCAGGATTTGGAGCGTTACGGAGTGACGTTCATTGACAATCACGATACGTTTGAACGTGAGGATAACAAAGGCGCCCAGTACGGAGGTTACAATTCGAATTTGCAAGATTCATACAAGAAGGCGCAGATTATGCAGGCACAGGCTTATTTGTTGATGATGCCGGAGGTGCCTTGCGTGTTCTGGCCGCATTGGGTGAGCTACAAAGAGGACATCAAGTTGTTGATCAGTATCCGAAAGTTGGCAGGTATCCATTCGGAGTCGAAGGTGCTGGAAGAGACCGCTACGAAGAATGTGTACAGTGCGACCATTCAGGGACATAACAGGAAAGTGATTCTGCGTTTGGGCAGAAATCGTGATAAAGAGACTCCTTCGGGTTATTTCAAAGGAGCGGAAGGAGATCACTATTCCGTATTCTATGAGGTAGGCGAAGGGATCGAGGAAGTGAATAGAGAAGAGTTAAGAGTTAAGAATGAAGAGAAGTTTGTTCGAAACGGCCAGTTGCTGATTCGCGTGGGAGAGCATGTGTTTGATGCGACGGGCAGAATGGTGGAATGAGGTGAATGGTGAGAATGGTGAAAATGGTGCAAATGGTGGAATGGTGCGAATGGTGAAATGGTGAAAATGGTGAAGAGGATTAGTGTAATAGTGTTCGGGATGTTGTGGACGATGCTGTCGTTTGCAGCGCATTATGGTATTTTAGTAAACGGCAAGACGTATTTTGCTGCGCAATACCGGGGCAAAGACGGCATGACGGGTGAGTACGATGAATACTTGGCGCATGTTCCTCTGTCAAACGGAGATTATTTTCAACTTTATGATGCGGAATCCGAGGCGGCATGGGCGGTAGATTTGGATACGTGGTCGGTAGATAAAAACGGGTTTAAGCGAGAGGGTAATAGGTACACCACCACCAATACGGGGTGCTATGATTGCTACATCAAACTCAAATGGGAGGCAGATCAATTGTATATCGGCAAGGGATCGAATTGTGGAGCAGGCGAGGATGTGAGCGAGATATACACCGGAGCTGTTCCTCATCAATGCGAGGCGGTGCTAATGCAGGCTTTTTACAATGAGTCGTATGATCCGAAAGCACCGGGTGTGAGTGAGTACGGAGATACCAAATGGACCACATTGACCGCTCAGGCGAATGAGATCGGTGCATATTTCGACTATGTGTGGTTACCGCCGAGTGCGTACGGAGACGGAGCCGGTTATCACCCTAAGCAGTATAGTAATCAGAACTCGAACTGGGGTACACGCGAAGAGTTGGAAACGTTAATCAGTGCGTTGCATAATGCAGGCAGTAAGGTGGTGGCGGATATCGTGATTAACCATTGTGCGGGTTGGACCAGTTGGTGTGATTTTCCGGAGATGGATTTCGGAGAGTACGGTGTGTTCCATCCGGATGCCAGTTATATATGCAAGGATGATGAGGTGAATAAGAATTCGAGTGCGGGTGCATGTTACGGTAAAGCAACCGGAAACAATGATGACGGAGAGAATTGGGATGGTGCGCGTGATTGGGCACACGACAATGTATATGTGCAGAAGATGTTCATCGCGTATCTGAAATGGATGCGTAATGTGATGAAATACGACGGATTCCGTTATGACAAGGGTGACGGATTCAATAACTGGCATCATAAAAACTACAACGAACATGCGAAGCCGGAAATCGCGTTCATGGAATGTTACAAGGGAACGGATGACATCTGGTCACGTGTCGTGGGCGCGGAGTATGACTTGATGGCGTTGGATTTTGATCTGAAATGGCATGTGTTCAATTCGTTTGCCGGTTGGGATTACAGTCGCGGTCGCGGTGATTGTATCATGAGTCGCGGAAACGGTCGTCATTCGGTAACTTTTATCGAAAGTCACGATTGGTTCCTTCGCCCGGATAATGAGAATGAGTTTGGCGGAAGAGGTAACTCAATGACGCCGGCTTTAAAAGCCCGTTTGATGCAGGCGAATGCGTTCCTGTTATCTATGCCTGGTGTGCCCTGTGTGTTTTATCCGCATTGGAAGAAATACAAAGAGAACCTGAAACCGATGATTCTGGCGCGTAAATGGGCCGGTGTTCACAGCGAGAGTGAGGTGAAAGATGAGTATGCGACGGCAACCGGTTATCAGGCAACGGTGGTAGGTAAGAACGGTTGGTTGATTTTATGCCTGGGTGATAAGGCCAATAAGCAAGGTTTCCAAGGCTATACGTTGGCGGCAAGTTACTATAGCACGATGGACGGTCATAATGAGAGTTTTGAAATATGGGTGAATAGCAACAAACCGATGCCGACCGGGTTGGAGGAAGTGAAGAGTGAAGAGCTAAGCGTTAAGAGCGGTGAAAAGTTTGTGAAGGACGGGCAGTTGTACATCCGTTATGGAGAGCGGCTGTTCGATTGTACGGGAAGACGAATTAATTAATAAACAAAAATATAACAATGAAAAAAGCAGGTTTGATTTTATGTGCAGTGATGTGCGCGATGTTCTCCTTCGCGCAGAGTTATGGAATTTTAATGAACGGAGAGTGTTATTATCCCGCTACGTACAAGGGACCGGATCCTTTTGGAGAAGGATTTGAGGAATACCTGGCGCATGTACAGGTGGAGGAAGGCGATTATTGTCAGTTGTATAACGCTACAACCAAAGATGCATGGGTGAAACCGTTGAATCCGAGTTCTGTGGTCGGTTTTACGTATAATGAGGACGCGAAGCGTTACGACATTACAGTATCCGGATGCTATGATTTCTACATCAAGATGAAATGGGAGGAAGATCAGTTGTATATAGGTCCTGGTTCGAATTGCGGAGAATGTAAGGATCCGGATGCTCCGCTCCCTCATGGAACGGCAGCACCGGCGCAATGTTCGGATGTGATGTTCCAGTGCTTCTATTGGGATAGTTACAAGGACCAAGGGTACGGTAATACCAAATGGAAGACTTTGTTGGAAAGCGGTCAGGCAGAGGAAATCGGTAAATGGTTTGACCTGGTTTGGTTGCCGCCTATGTCCAAATCCACAGGAGGTACCGGTTACCACCCGGTTCGGTACAGTTCATTGGATAGCGATTGGGGAACGAAAAACAATTTGACCCAATTGATCTATACTTTGCATCTCAACGGAGCAAAAGTGGTGGCAGATATCGTGATCAACCATGCAGAGGGTTCCTCCGGTTGGTGTACTTTTGCCACGCAGAATTTCGGTACGTATGGTAAGTTTGAGCCAACTGCTGCGTGGATTTGCCAATCGGATGAGATGAATACCGATCCCAAAGCGGGAGACTGTAACGGAAAAGCCACCGGTGCGTATGATGACGGTTACGGATCGGAAGCCAACTATGCATCTGCGCGTGACTGGGACCACTGCAATGAAGAAGTACGTAAGATGTTCCGTGCTTACCTCCAATGGTTGCGCAACGATGTCAAGATAGACGGTTTCCGTTATGACTACTGCAAGGGTTTCCACAATAGTCATATCAATGACTACAACAGTGCTGCCGATGCTTATTTCTCAGTAATGGAGATGTGGGACGGTGATGTGAGTGCTTTGCAGTCTCACCTGAATGATGCCGGTTGGAATACGACTACATTTGACTTCGCAACCAAATATACGGCTTTCAATAACGGAATTGCTTCCGGTCATTATGAGGGTCTGCAGGGAGCAGGTTTGTTAGGTGCAGGAAAGAGTCGTTATGCGGTGACTTTCCTGGATAGCCATGACTCGTTCCAACGCGATGACAATGAGTTCTGCGGAAAGAATAACTCGATGAAATATCCGGGTAAGATCCAGCAGTGCTATGCATACCTGTTATCGATGCCGGGCGTTCCGTGCGTTTTCTATCCGCACTGGGTAAAATTCAAAGACAAACTCAAACCGATGATCAATGCCCGTTATAAAACAGGTGTACATAGCGAGAGTGCGGTAAGCGATGAGTCCGGTAACGGTTATTATAAAGCGACTATCTCCGGTACGAACGGAGAGATCCGTGTGCTGATCGGTCCGAACTCGGGTTACGGCACCACTCCGAGCGGTTACACCAAAGCTGTGACGGGTGAAAACTACGGTGTATATTATAAGGTCAACAGCCCTCGTGGTGACAAGGACAAGTCTCGTACGCCGCAGGGAATTGAAATAGTCGAAAGTCAAAAGTCGAAAGTCGAAGGCGGTGAGAAGTTCATTGAGAACGGACAACTCTATATCCGCTGCGGAGAGCAGGTGTTCGACGTTATGGGAAGACTGGTGAAGTAAGATATGAGTGAAGAGTGAAGAGTGAAGAGTGAAGAGTGAAGAGTGAAGAGATGCGTAGGATATTTGTATTGATAGGATGCATGTGGAGCGGTTTGGCGTTGATGGCCGAACCCTTCTACGTGCGTATCAACGGTTCGCGTGACGTGGCAGCGGTTAATACGGGCGTGAAGGATTTTCAAGATCGTACGCAGTATGCGGCCTATAACGTAAGTTTGGCGAGCGGCGATAAGTTGACCTGTTACGATGCGGGGCAGAAAGTAGCATGGAATATCGCCAAGATAGATGCATATGGCGCTTATCAGAGTTTCACTACGGGTTCGGATGCTTTGACGTGTCATGTAGCCGGAACGTATAACGTGTTTATCAAGATGAAGATGAACGACGATATGTGGTATATCGAGTCGGCAAGCGGAGACACCCCTACGCCAATCACGCCGCAGGACTATGACACGGCGGTGCCGGCTGAATGCGAAGATATCATGCTGCAGGCGTTCTATTGGGATAGCCAGAACGACAACGGGTACGGCAACACGCGCTGGACGACTTTGACCGGTCAGGCTTCGGAGATAGGTTCGTATTTCTCGCTGGTATGGTTACCGCCCAGTGCGGAGTCCACAGGAGGTTTGGGTTATATCGCCAAGTGCTACAGTAATCAGAACAGTTCGTTGGGTAGCGAGTCGGAGTTGCGTTCGCTTATTAATGCGATGCATACGAATGGTACACGGGTGTTGGCAGATATCGTGATTAACCATTGTGGAAACAAGAGTTCGTGGTGCGATTTTAACGATCTTTATTTCGGACAGTACGGTACGTTTAAACCCAACTCTTCTTGGATCACTTCCGATGATGAAGCACAAGGCAAATGCAGCCTGGGGGCGAATGCGGATGACGGTCAACACGAAGCTAATTATGATGCTGCACGGGATTGGGACCATACGAGTACCAATGTGCAGAATATGTGCAAGGCGTACACCAAATGGATGAAGAATGAGATGCTGTATGACGGTTTCCGTTATGACTACTGTGGTGGTTTTCATACCAAACATATCAACACGTACAACAGTGCGTCCAAACCGTATTTCTCGGTGATGGAGTACTGGTACGGGGACGCGTCGCACTTGAAAGCCCGTATCGATGATGCCGGAAAGAATACGTTGACGTTCGATTTTGCAATGAAGTATAACACGTTCCGTGACGGCATCTATAAGAAGAGTTATACAAAGTGTCTCAAAGGCGGACTGCGTGGCAAGGGTTATTCGAAATATGCGGTGACGTTCATCGATAATCATGACACCTTCAACCGTCAGAACGGGAATGAGGTGAACACTAAAGGGGACGGGTCGAGTATCAATGACAAGAGTCTGATGATGCGTTGCAATGCCTATCTGCTATCTATGCCGGGTGTGCCTTGTGTGTTTTGGCCGCATTGGGTGAAGTACAAGTCGGATATCAAGAAGATGATCGATGCCCGTCGTGCAGCCGGCATCCATTCGGAGAGTACGATGGAAGAGTCTGCTACGACGGATGCGTATCGGGCTACGGTATATGGTAAACGAGGTGCGGTCAAGTTGATGTTGGGTTCGGCAGCCTCGGATGCGCAGCCGGAAGGATATACAGCGGTGGTGAAAGGAACGGACTACGCGATGTACTACAGGGTGTATGGTGAGGGTACGGAAATGATTCGCTCGTCAGAAGAAGGCGGACAGAAATTTATGCAAGACGGCAAGTTGTATATCCGTTGCGGCGAGAAGACCTATGATGCGTTAGGAAACAGAGTCAAATAATAACAATTAAATATTTAATACAATGAAGAAAATTTTTACTATGGGATTGGGGCTGTTTATCGGCCTCGCAATGATGGCAGAACCCTTTGCGGTTCGAGTTAACGGGACGACGGATTATTCAGCAACGAACACGGGGCAGCAAGATTATCAGGGTCGTGTTCAGTATGCAGTTCAAGGTGTAGCGCTGAAGGCCGGAGACAAGTTGACCTGTTATGATGCAGGAAATAATGTTGCCTGGAATATTGCCAAGTTAGATGAGTATGGTGCGTATCAGAGTTTCGCTACGGGTTCGGATGCTTTGACCTGCAATGTGGCAGGTACATACAATATCTACATTAAGATGAAGCATAACGACGATATGTGGTATATCGAGGAAGCCAATGGCGGTGGTGGTGACAACCCCGGTGGCGGTGGTGGAGACAACCCCGGCGGAGGTGAAACAGGTCAAGCGTATTGGTACTGGAAAGGCGAAGTGGATGGCGTGAATATTGAGAACGAGATGGACGGTGGTATTTTTGATTGCGGTTTGTCCTCCATTGAAGTGGAGCAACAGGCTTATATCTTTGTCATCTATCAGGTCAAAGGTGTTGCCGGCGTTCAGTATATGACAGATGGTTGGCAGGGAACGGATAAACAACACGTAACGATGTTAAAAAATGGTAATGATAAACTATATATTCCTGCCGGAAACTACACCCTCTATCTTTATGATAACGGTAACGGAACGGTTGAGTTGTCTTATGTAGAATTGTCGAATAAGAGTCTGATGGCTTGTTCCGGAGAAGAAGCCATCGAGACAACGACCGTACAAGAGAAGGCACGCAAGGTGTTTGTGGACGGTCAACTCCGCATCGTTCGTGGCGATAAGACGTTTGACGCTACGGGTCGTCAATTGTAATCATCGTGTGCGCCTGTGCGTATGCGTGGGGCGTACATATTATATATTTAATACTATGCGAAAAATTTTTCTTGGCCTATTGGCATTGTGCGCGACCTGCGTTTCTGCACAGTTGACAGTGACCCCTAATCCTGTCGAAGCGGGTTATAAGGGGCAGATTGTCATCATTTATGACGCAACGAAAGGTAACGGTGCTTTGGCATCCGCTACTGCTGTTTATGCGCATACCGGTTTGATTACTTCCGCATCAAACAACGATAGCGATTGGAAAAACGTGAAAGGTACATATGGTAGTACTTCCCAGCCGAAATTGACCAGTCTGGGCAATAAAAAATGGCAGTTAGTCATTGATAATATGTACTCCTTTTATGGCGTGTCGGAGAGTACAGATATTAAGGCGTTGGCATTCGTTTTCCATGATGGTACCGGTCAGAAAGCTCCTTCAGGTAAAACAGCCAGTGGAGGTGATATCTTCATTTGGATAGGTGAGGATAACACGGATGCAGATATCTGGGCTACCGTGGAAGGACTGACGCCTACGGAGCAAGCACGTCCGGCAGGAGTCAGCAACGGTATTTATTACGACGAGAGTGATCCGACGAAGGTGACCCTTTGTATGTATGCAGCTACTAAGCAGAACGAGCCGGCTAATCGTGTGTTCCTGTTGGGTGACATGACCGATTGGAAACTGGATGCTGCGCATCAGTTATACAAGGACGGTAACTATTTCTGGATCACATTGACGGGTCTGGAGCCGGGCAAGGAGTATCGCTTCCAGTATGCGGTGGAGCGTTCGGACGGTGTGAAGAAACAACTCTGTGATCTGTATTCGGAGAAAGTGATTCACCCTGATGACAAGTGGGAACCGAAGAAAGCGGATCCGACTTTGATTGGTTATCCCAAGAGTGGTGCAGACGGCGGTTATGTAACCGTCATTCAGACTCAGAAACCGGCTTTTGAATGGTCGGATGCGACGCTGAATTTCCAACGTCCGGATAAGAATAACCTTGTCATTTATGAGTTGTGGGTGTTTGACTATACTCCGACCCGTACGATCAATGGTGTTCGTCAGCGTCTCGATTATCTGAAACAATTGGGTGTGAATGCCATCGAGTTGATGCCAATCAGTGAGTTTGAAGGCAATAAGAGTTGGGGGTACAACCCGACGCTCTATTTCGCACCGGATCGTGCTTATGGCTCGGAGAACGATATCAAGACTTTCATCGATGAGTGTCACCAACACGGTATAGCGGTCATCCTCGATATGGTATTTAACCATACGACGGGACAGAACCCGATGGCGAAGCTTTATCCGTACGGTACGGAGTTGGATACGTACAATCCTTGGTTCGTGCCTAAGAATGAAGTTAAACATAGCGACAATGACTATGGTGAGGACTGGAATCATGATTTCGGACCGGCGCATGAGATGTTCACTCGCGTGTTCCAACACTGGCTCAAAGAGTACAAGGTGGACGGTTTCCGTTTGGACTTGAGTCATGGTTTGTGCGGTGGAACGAAGTATAACGCACCGGAGAATTTGAAGGATTATTATCAGAACGGCGTGCAGGCTGTTTCGCCGGGTGCCTATATGATTCTGGAGCACTGGGGCAACAATGCCGATAATGATCGTCCGGGGTTGATTGAGGCGGGTATGCTCTGTTGGCTCAACACCAATAATGCCTATTGTCAGGTGACGATGGGTTGGCTGAAGGATGGCGATGCGTTGACGGCTGCCAATGCAGATGGTCTGGTGACCTATGCGGAGAGCCATGACGAGGAGCGTATGCAATATAAGTGTACGCAGTGGGGTAATGGAAAGGTAAAGACTGATTTTCCGACCCGTATCGGCCGTGTGCCGGCTGCGGTAGCGATGAACGTGCTACTGAACGGTTCGCATATGTTATGGCAATTCGAGGAGATCGGTTATGACTTCTCTATCAATAGTAACATTGATAAGCCATATGCTACTTCGGGTGGTCGTGTAGATCCTAAACCGCGTCCGGAGAATGCAGGCTATTTCCATGATCCGTATCGCGTGAAGGCATATGAGAAATGTGCGCAAGCTATACAGTTACGTACTGCTTTGCATCCCGAATGGTTCGCAGGTAATCCGACTGCACAGAAATTAGGTGCAGGTCAGAAAGTGCGTTACGTGCAGTGGGGTGGTAATGTATATGTAGTAGCGAACTTTGATCTCAACGCTCAGAATGCCACGTTGCCCGATGGCACCTGGTATGATTATTATGCAGGTGGTACACAAACATCGGGTACGATCTCATTACAGGCCGGTGAGGTTAAGATATTCACCGGAATCCAAGTGCCACTACCGGAGGTTAATTTGGATCTGGAGAGTTTGTTGCCTATAGAGAAGGTGCAGGCTGACGAGATGCCGAAGGCGACTAAGATCCTTCGTGACGGTCAAGTGCTCATCCTCCGCGGTGATAATGTGTATGATCTGATGGGTCGATTCGTTAAGTAATGTATATTGCGATAGCCGGAAATATCGGAGCAGGCAAGACGACGCTGACCAAGATGTTAGCGAAGTACTACGGATGGGAGCCGCGCTTTGAGAGCGTGAGCTTCAATCCGTACCTGGAGGATTACTACGGGGATATCAACCGATGGGCGTTTTGTTTGGAGACTTACTTCCTCAAAGAGCGTTTCAAAGATATGTTAGCGGTGCAGAAATCGACCCATACGATAGTTCAAGACCGCTCGATTTTTGAGGGCGTCTATGTGTTCGTGCGTAATAACTATGAGCGTGGTGACCTTTCCAAACGGGACTATGAGACTTTTATGGAACTGTTTGACCTCATGACCTCGCAACTAAAGCGACCGGATATGATGATTTATCTTCGAAAGTCCGTGCCGGCGCTCATTGCGCAGATACAGAAACGGGGAAGGGAGTATGAGCAGACGATGCAAATAGACTATCTGACCGGACTGAACGAGAAATACGAAGACTTCATCTTCCGGCAATATGACGGACGGGTACTCGTTATCGAATCCGACGGCATGGATTTTGAGAATAATCCAGCCGACTTCCGTCACGTCATCGATAAAGTGGATGCCGAATTGTTTGGCCTTTTTAGCGAAAATAATTGGACATCAATCCAACAGTAAAACGATTAAACAATAATAAGATGCATATAGCAGTAGCAGGTAATATTGGTTGCGGTAAGACCACGCTTACCAACATGTTAGCCAAACATTATGGCTGGGAACCGCGTTTTGAGAGCGTTGAGTACAATCCCTATCTCTCTGATTTCTATGCCGATATGGCACGTTGGTCTTTTAATCTGCAGATCTATTTCCTTAACAAGCGTTTCAAAGACGTGGTTGAAATAGCTAAGTCGGATAAGTATATCATTCAGGACCGCACCATCTATGAGGATGCGCGTATCTTTGCGCCTAACCTCCATGATCAGGGCTTTATGTCCGATCGTGATTTTGACAACTATCGGGACTTGTTTGACCTGATGATGTCATTAGTCAAGATGCCGGATCTGCTGATCTATGTGCGTGCATCGCTGCCTACTTTGGTGTCGCAGATACAGAAACGGGCACGTGGCTACGAGCAGTCTATCAAACTGGACTATTTGCAGGGCCTCAACGACAAATACGAGAACTGGATTAAAGACTACAAGGGTAAACTGCTTATTGTGGAAGGGGATCGTATCAAGTTTGGTGACAACCCGGAGGACTTCCGTTGGGTGACGGACCGCATCGATGCAGAATTGTTCGGTTTGTTCCCCTTCGAGTCAGAAGCGACGACCGGTAAGGAGATTTAAAAATAGTAGCGTATATTGTACCATTAAGAGAAAAAATCGGTTATGCTCTGGGAGATGCCGCTTCCGGCGGTATCACGTGGAAGATTATGTCCATCGCCTACCCGCTTTATTTCACCAATGTGTTCGGTCTTACGTTTGCGGATGCCGCTACCCTCATGTTGGTAGCTCGTCTGTTTGATGTGGTAACCGATCCCTTGATGGGCTCTATAGCGGACCGTACCAAATCTCGTTGGGGAACCTATCGCCCTTGGCTTATTTTCGGAGCGATACCGTTTGGCATCATCTTCGCATTACTTCTCTTTACACCGGACTTAGGTATGACGGGAAAGCGTGTCTGGGCCTATTCCTTCTATCTGCTGATGATGGCCTGTTATACGATGGTCAACGTGCCGTACGGCTCGTTGCTCGATGTGATGACTACCGATGATAATGAGAAGAACCAGTTTTCCGCTTTCCGTATGGTGGGTGCATACGCGATGGGATTCATCACGTTGTTCTCCTTCCCCCTGCCTGCAGAAACTCGTAGGCGGCTCGGAGCAACACCAGTATGCGGTCTTAGGTGCTTTCTTCGGACTCATTGCGATGCTTATGACCATGACCTGTGGTCTGCTCGTTAAGGAAAGACATGAACCTGTTCGGGCGGAGAAATTCAGTTTTAAACAGTATGCAGACCTCTTCCGCAATAAACCGTGGATATATATGACCGGTATTGCACTCTGCACTAATTTCTTCAATGGTTTCCGTTATGCCGCAGCCGGATATATGATCACGAATGTGTTAGGCGACGTGACGGTTGGTAAGTTCATCATCAACTATACCGTTTTCATGGCGTTCAGCGAAGTGACTTGTATGATCTTCGGTGCGTTCAGCCCAGTTTTCGCAAAGAAGATAGGCTCTAAACACAAAGCCTTTTTCTGGGCTTCGGTCATCTGTTGCGTCTTCTCGGTGATCTATTTCTTCATTCCTATCGATGCAGCCTATGTATGGGTGATGATAGCGGTGTCTGTTCTCACTTCGATAGGCGCAGGACTCTACTCGCCGCTCCTTTGGTCAATGTACGCCGATGTGGCTGACTACGCTACAGAGAAGAACGGAACGAGTTCGACGGGGCTCATCTTCTCTTCTGGTACGATGGCGCAGAAACTTGGTGGTGCTATCTCCGGTAGTCTCATCGCCTTATTGCTCGGTGCGGCAGGTATGGTCATCACTACTAATCCTGAGACCGGCCAAGCAATGGTGGACGAGGCTTCCGTCGCACTCGATTCCGTACGAACGATGATTTGGCTCTTGTTCTCCATCTTCCCGGCAGTCATCGCTGCTATGATGGCATTGTTGGCATATAAATTCCCGCTCAAGAAATAAATCGATATCAAATCTAGAAGTGTATAAATGAAAAAAGCGCATTGGTGCGCTTTTTTCATTGTTAATCAAACCAGACTATTAGAGAGCCTCTTTCTCTGTATTGAAGTCTGCATTCTCCGGTGCCTCTTCTACTGCCGGTTCGTTCTCCGGAGCAGCAACCGTTGTCTGTGTCTCCTCTTGGGCATTCTTACCTTTGAGGAAGCCGACAGAGATGATACTCAAGAAGAAGATCACGGTGATCAATGTCCATGTAGCCTTCTCCAAGAAGTCAGCCGTCTTCGGAGCACCCATCACTTGGTTGCCACTGGCAAAACCCGAAGCCAATCCGCCGCCTTTACTGTTCTGAACCAACACCAAAAGGGTCAGCAACACAGCTGCAATAACGATTAAGATAGTAATTAATGTGTACATAATTTTATTTACGATTTAGTCATTTACCATGTACGATTTGGCATTTTTCGCAAAATCGGGTGCAAAGGTACAACAAAAATCGCATATATGCAAATTTTTCGACAAAAAAAGCAATTATATTTGCGTATGTCAATAAAAAAGTGTACCTTTGCATGACATTTTGGCAGTTGAATATGACGCAACAGGAATTATTAGCAATCAAACAACGTTTCGGGATAATCGGTACCAATGCTCAATTGAACCGCGCCATTGAGGTGGCGGTGCAGGTTGCTCGTACGGATCTGAGTGTGTTGATCACCGGTGAGTCGGGTGTGGGTAAGGAGCATTTTCCGAAGATTATCCATGCGTTTTCGGCGCGTAAGCACGGAGCGTATTTCGCAGTAAACTGCGGTGCGATTCCGGAGGGAACGATAGACAGTGAGCTGTTTGGCCATGAGAAGGGTGCGTTCACCGATGCGAAGAGTGAGCACAAGGGGTATTTTGAGATTGCAGACGGCGGAACCTTGTTCTTGGATGAAGTGGGTGAGTTGCCTTTACAGACGCAGGTTCGCCTGCTGCGTGTATTGGAAACGGGCGAATTTCTGCGCATGGGTTCGAGTACGGTGCGCAAGACGAACGTGCGTGTGGTGGCGGCTACGAACTTGAATATGCGACAAGCGATAGACGAGGGACGTTTTCGTGAAGACCTGTATTACCGTCTTAACACAGTTGAGATACGCGTGCCGGCATTGCGGGAGCGTAAGGAAGATATCCCATTGCTGTTCCGTAAGTTTGCCGTCGATTTCTGTAATCGCTATCAGATGCCGCCTTTGTCGCTCAATGAAGATGCGACGCGCCTGTTGCAAAACACTTATTGGCGGGGAAACATCCGTCAACTCAAGAATCTGGCGGAGCAGATAGCGGTCATTGAGATGGACCATCAGATCAATGCCGACACACTGCGTAAGTATCTTCCGGCCGAGGAAAATCAGCAGGGTATTGTGCTACGCGGTCCCGTACAGCAGACAGGCAAAGACTACTCGCACGAGATAGGGATCCTCTATAACATGGTGATGCAGAATAAGAAAGATCTTGAAGAGATCAAAACCTTGTTAGCAGGTAGTCGTGATCTCAAGATGTCGAGACCTCGAGATCTCGAAGAGATTTCTTCGCAACCCACCATAACGATTGCCCAATCGACGGAGACCGCTTCACGCAAGCATGTCGATGCCGAAACGGCGGAAGAAGTAGAAGCCAGTCTGCGAATCGAGGATGCCGAGATAGACCGTATCAAACGGGCGCTGGAGGTATCGGGCGGTAACCGCAAGGTGGCGGCAGATAAACTGGATATATCCGAACGGACACTGTATCGAAAGATTAAGGAATATGGACTATAAGACCACTGCGTTGAAAGAACACAGACCGGCTGCACTTGACAGAATAAAGATCGGATTACATAACCTATTCGTAATAGGTCTATGTTCCGTGTTCTGTGTTCTGTGTTCCTGTTCCATCAGTTATAAGTTCAATGGGGCGAATATCAACTATCAGACAACCCATTCGATCTCGGTGGCGGATTTTCCGAATAATGCTGCCCTTGTCAACCCTAATTTGAGTAATAACCTGTCGGAGACGATACGTGACCTTTATTCCCGTCAAACGCGTCTGCAAGTGTTGCGCAAAGGCGGGGATTTGGAACTTGAAGGTGAGATCATCGGATATGACATCACCCAAGGAGCAATCTCTACGGAAAGTTACGCATCGGAGAGTAAACTGACGATTCGCGTTAATGTGCATTTTACCAATAATATCAATCCGGAGGAATCGTTTGACCGCGTTTATTCGGCAAGTCAGACGTTCGATGCCAGTAGAATGTTAACCGACGTGCAAGATGAGTTGTGTGTTATTATTGTGGAAGAAATAGCGGAGAGTATATACAACGATACCGTGGCAAAATGGTAAATGATGAATAGTATTTGGTGTGATATGAAAAAGATAAAAATTATACTTTTAGGAGTTGTAGCGATATGCGCTGCGAGTTGCGTAACGCAGAAACAGATGACCTATCTGCGTGATGCGGATGCTACGGTTACCGAACAGGTGAATGCCGACTTTAAGGCACAAGCACAAACCATCATCCGTAGCGGGGATGCGTTAACAATCTTCGTTTCTGCCTTGGACCAGGAAGCGGTGACTCCCTATAACTTGCCTACTGCCGTCTTTGCAACGCCGGGCACGAATCAGATTCAGACGACACCGATGTTGCAGTACTATGTTGTAGATGAAGACGGTTACGTGACGATGCCGGTTCTGGGGGCTATTAAAGTAGCCGGACTCACGCGTTCAGGTGCGGAAGAAGCCGTTCGTTCGCGTGTGGAGAAACAAGTGGTGAATCCTTCTGTTCAGATTCGCCTTGTCAATGCCAAAGTGTCGGTATTAGGGGAAGTGAACCGACCGGGTAATGTCCCAATGACCGGTGACCGCTTGACCATCTTGGAAGCCTTGGCGGCAGCCGGTGATCTGACCGTTTACGGCAAACGCGATAACGTCCTTGTATCACGGGAGGTGAACGGAAAAGTGGAGATGCAACGCGTGAATCTTCGCAGTACAGATTTGTATCATTCCCCCTTTTATTACTTGCAGCAGAACGATGTGATCTACGTATCACCCAATAAAGTGCGTGCTATCAGCAGTACCAACTCCGGACTGTGGTTGAGCGTCGTATCAACCGCCTTAAGCGCCGTAACGGTGATCGTGACGGTGGTGAAGTAATGATTAGCGATTAACGATTATCGGTTATGGAAAACAAGACAAACGAGATAGATGTACGGAAAATCGTACGCGTGGTCATAGAACATTGGTGGTGGTTTGCCTTCAGTGTCTTATTGTGTGTAGGTATAGGCGTTGTGCGTTTTATGCGTAAGACGCCGAACTGGAAAACAGATGCAACCATCGCACTGCGTCAGAAAGACGGCGATGTGTCGCAGATAGATGCTTTCTCGATGTTAGGGTTGTCCGGCAACAAGGCGGCTGAGGACGAAGTGGTGGTTCTCTCTTCACGTGGGCTCATATACCAGGCGGTCGATGCTTTGAACTTGTGGGAAGATAATGCGAAGAAAGGGGGACTGCGTTGGGAAGGCGAGTTCCGTCATCCGGCTTTGACTATCGATTATATCGACTTGAACGAAAAAGCGCAGATGTCTCCCTTCACCATTACCGTCAAACCCAATAAGAACGGTTATAAGGTCAAAGTGAAGATGAGTCGCTTTAAACAATCGTCCAAACAGGTGGCGACCTTAAGCGAACCTATCGAATTGAGTACTGTCGGTACCATCGCTATCCATGCGAACCGTCCTTTAAGCAAGGATACCACCTATCGGGTCTTCCATGCTCGTCGTGAATTAGTGGTAGCCCGTTATCGGGAAGCCATCAACGTGTCGCAGCATAAGAAAGAGTCGAATATCATTATGCTGTCCACCGTTTCGTCCAATCCCGAACGAGACAAAGCATTGCTGAATCAGATTATTGAGCAGTATAACCTCAATGCCATCGTCGATAAGAATATGATCGCAACCAACACGGCGGCGTTCATTGAGGACCGACTTGCTATCATCACCGCCGAATTGACCGATGCAGAGAATGCGGTGGCGGCTTACAAAGAGCAGAACAATATTGCCGATATCAATACCCAAGCGCATTTGTTCCTGAATGCCAGCAATGCTGAACAACGGGCGATGGCGGAGATAGAGACGCAGTTGAGCTTGGTTGAATATATCGATGAGTTCCTGCGAGACGAGACCAAGCGTAATAGTCTCATTCCTTCGAACATAGGTGTGACGGATGCATCGCTATCCGGAGGACTGACGGAATATAACGCGTTGTTGTTGCAACGCATGCGTATCTTACGTACGGCTACCGATGAGAACCCGGTCATCGAGCAGATGAACGACCAGTTGGCTTCCATGCGCCAGAATATTATCGCTACCATAGGGTCGGTGCGGGAGAGTTTGCTCATCCGTCAACGCAACCTACAGAAACAGGACTCGAAATTCAGTCAGCAGATTCAGGAAGCACCGGAACAACAACGGGAGTACCTGCGTGTTGTTCGTGACCAGCAGATCAAAGAACGTCTGTACCTCTATCTGTATGAGAAACGGGAAGAGAATGCGTTGATGTTAGCCGCTACCTCCATGCCGGCGAAGATCATCGATATTCCGCAACGTGACGTGAAAAGTCAGACACCGAAACTGAAGAAGGTACTGCTCATCTGCATCTTCATAGGCTTGCTTATTCCTGCCGGATTACTCTATCTGCTCATTTTGTTCAATGACAAGATAGACGATGAGAAAGAATTCGAACGCCGTATCAAGGCACCGTTGTTGGGGCAGTTGGTCAAGAACTCCCGCAATGCACATATTGCGATCCATGAAGGCGAATCGACTGTATCAGCGGAGTTGTTCCGACTGATTCGTACCAACCTGCGTTATGTCATTCCGGCAAATACCAAGAATCCGGTCATCTTGGTCACCTCCTGTATCAACGGCGATGGTAAGTCTTACGTGTCCAGTAATACGGCATTGTCGTTGGCGATGTTAGGAAAGAAAGTAGTGTTAGTGGGCTTGGATATCCGTAAACCGATGTTGGCGGACTATTTTAATCTGACTACAAAAGGACATCTGACCGACTATTTGGCAGAGCCGGAGATGAGCGTAGATGATATCATCGTACCCAGCGGTGAGCATGTGAACTTAGATATCATCCCGTGCGGAACGATACCGCCTAACCCCGCCGAGTTGCTGCAGACGGAGCGGGTTGAGGAGTTGTTCGCTGAACTGCGTAAGCGCTATGATTATATTATTGTTGATACTGCTCCGGTAGCGTTGGTAAGTGACACCTACCAGTTGGATCGTGTGGCTGACATGACCATCTTCGTTTGCCGCTATAAATACACGCCGAGCGAGATGATTGACTATATCAATAACGTCATCGAGCAGAAAAGGATGCATAATGTGGCATGTGTCTTGAACGGTGTCAAATCCACTCGTGCCGGGTACGGTTACGGTACCAAAGAATCGTAAACTGTCATTCGTCCAATCGTAAATCATATGGTTGTTTGTGTAGCAGAGAAACCGTCGGTAGGTACGTACATAGCCAATGTGCTGGGTGCGCGTGAAAAACATGACGGCTATTTTGAAGGCAACGGCTATCAGGTGACTTGGACCTTCGGTCACTTGTGTGCGTTGTTAGATCCACAGGAATATACGGACCAATGGAAGGGGTGGAACTTAAGCACCCTTCCGATGATTCCGGCACGTTTCTCTATCAAGGTACATGGCGATGCAGGCGTACACAAGCAATTCAATACGATCAAAGCCTTGATTGCACAAGCGGATGAAGTCATCAACTGCGGTGATGCCGGACAGGAAGGAGAATTGATACAACGCTGGGTCTATCAGCAGGCGGGATGTAAGTGTCCGGTCAAGCGCTTATGGGTGAACTCCTTGACTGAAGAGGCGATACGGGATGGTTTTCAGCAACTCAAAGATCAGTCGGAATATCAACACTTATATGAAGCCGGTCTGATGCGGGCGATAGGTGATTGGTTGTTGGGAATGAACGCAACGCGTGCGTACACGATACGCTATGGGCGTGACCGACAGGTACTGTCCGTAGGTCGTGTGCAGACACCGACGCTCGCTTTGGTGGTCAAACGACAAGCGGAGATAGAGAACTTTGTTCCGCGTACCTATTGGGAACTGAAAACGAATTATCGCGATACCCTATTTAGCGCTCAGTTGCCTGCCGAAGAAGACGAGTACGCCATTACATCCGAAGAGCAGGGACAAGCTTTGGTGGATAGTATCAAAGATCTGCCGTTTACCATCACCTCGGTGGAGAAGAAGAAAGGACTGGAGTTCGCTCCGAAGTTATACGACCTGACCTCCCTGCAGGTGGACTGTAATAAGAAGTATTCGTTCTCTGCAGAGCAGACCCTGCAACTCATCCAATCGTTGTACGAGAAACGGGTGACGACCTATCCGCGTGTTGATACCACCTATTTGAGTGACGACATCTATCCCAAAGTACCCGGTACATTAGCAGGCATCAAGGATTATTTTCCGCAGGTAGCTCCGCTATTGGGAACTAAGTTGCCTAAATCGAAGAAGGTATTCGATAATAAGAAAGTGACGGACCACCATGCTATCATACCCACAGGTCAACGCCCTGAAGGTTTGTCGGCAGACGAGAAGAAGGTGTATGACTTGGTGGCGCTGCATTTTATCGCCGCCTTCTATCCCGAATGTGAAGTAAGTAACACCACCGTATTGGCGAAAGCAGGGGAGATCGATTTTAAAGTAACGGGTAGAGAAGTCTTGAAGCCGGGTTGGAGGACGGTCTTCGGAAAAGATGAATCGGAGAATTCAGAGAACTCCGAAAATTCCGATAATTCGGATAATTCAAAATCGCTTCCTGCCTTCACCAAGGGTGAGTCGGGACCGCACGAGCCGATCTTAAAGGAGAAAACCACTACGCCGCCTAAATACTACACCGAAGCCACGTTGCTGAGAGCTATGGAAACGGCAGGAAAGACGGTTGAGAATGATGAACTGCGTGAGGCAATGAAAGAGAACGGAATCGGTCGTCCTTCTACGCGTGCGGCGATTATCGAGAAACTGTACCAACGTAAATATATCGTCAAACAAGGTAAGTCCATTCGGGCTACGGAGACGGGTATCAACCTGATTCATCTGATTATCTCTCCGCTACTTAAGTCTGCTGAATTGACGGGTCTTTGGGAGAAAAAACTGCGTGAGATAGAACGCGGCGAATATACAGCCAAGCAATTCTTGGACGAACTGAAAGAGATGACGTCCGGAGTGGTACGTGATGTGAAAACCAATAAGGCGGGGATGTTATGTCCTGTGTGCCGTAAGGGAGTGATCATACGCGGAAACACACGGTATGGTTGTTCGCGTTGGCGTGAAGGATGTACATACGCCGAACCCTTCTAAATTTCCAATTCTGCGATTTTGAGTGCGGCATTGATGCCGTCTAACGCACTGCTGGTGATGCCTCCTGCATAACCCGCTCCTTCGCCGCAAGGATATAAACCCGGAGTACTGGTTGATTGGAGTGTCTGAGGATCACGCGGGATACGAACCGCACTACTGCTGCGGCTCTCTACTCCTAAGATGACGGCATCGTTCGTCAAGAACCCCGGATACTTCTTATCAAAATCCCGAAAACCCTGTTGTAATCGTTTGCCGATATGTGCCGGTAACCATTGGTCGAGACGACTGCTTACCGTTCCCGGTAAATAACTGCAAGGCGGCAGATCTTTGCTTGCTTTGCCTTCCACAAAATCCCATAACCGCTGGGCAGGCGCTTGTGCTTGTGGACCTCCATGCTCAAACGCTAAGCGTTCTAATTCTTCTTGGAACTCTAATCCACGGAGTGGATTCTCTCCACTAATATCCTCCGGGTTGATCTGTACCACTATACCGGAGTTGGCGTAAGGCGAGTTACGATGACTCGCACTCATTCCGTTTACTACACAACTACCTGCTTCGCTTCCTGCCGGAACGATATGCCCGCCGGGACACATACAGAACGAATACACACCTCGTCCATTGACCTGCGTCACAAGCGAATAAGAAGCGTTGCCGATGTAGTTGATGACTTCGAGATCTCGAGATTTCGAGACGTCGAGATGGTACATTAATCGGTTAATCAGCGCCTGCGGATGCTCGGCACGAACGCCCATGGCGAAGCCTTTCGTTTCTAACTTAACCCCCTCTTTTGCTAACATTCGATAGGTATCGTGTGCCGAATGACCGATGGCGAGGATAATAGGAATCTTGGCTTGAATAAAATCGTTAAATCGTAAATCGTCAATTCGTAAATTGAAATGGATTTCACCGCCGTGTTCAAGAATACATTCGCGCATGTTCTTGATGATGCCAGGTAATTTATCGCTGCCTATATGCGCATGGGCTTCGTAGAGCACCGTGTCGGGTGCGCCGAAGTAATGGAATAGTTCCATCACTCGCTGCATGTTGCCGCGTTTCTTGGAACGCGAGAAGAGTTTGCCGTCCGAGAACGTACCCGCACCGCCTTCGCCGAAACAGTAGTTCGATTCAGAATTCAATCCTTCATTGCGATTCAGCAAGGCGATGTCTTTCTTACGTTCGCTGACCTCTTTGCCTCGCTCGTAGATGATGGGTTTGATGCCATGCTCCAAAAGCGTTAGCGCAGCAAAGAGTCCTGCCGGACCTGCGCCGATGATGATCGTTGAATGCTTTGCGTTATGTACATCTTGGAATACAGGCGGTTCGTAGAGTGGGATAGGGGCATCTTTGGGAATAGGGTTTCCCTTATCGTCGGTCAGAATAGTGAGATGCACGCGCAACTCGCGTTGCCGTGCATCTATACTCCGCTTGACGATTCGCCATTGTTGTTCAGCGATATACGCCTCGCGTGGAGAGAGTATGTATTGACTATTTTCCAATCTTATTGAGGATAGTCTCCAGACCGAGTTCTTTCACTTTCTCTCCGATCTTAACTTCCAACTCTTCGCATAGATCGGGGTTGTCAGCAAGCACTTCTTTCACCTTATCGCGTCCCTGACCCAGTTTGGTGTCGCCATATGAGAAGAACGAACCGGATTTCTTGATGACCTCAGTAGCTACCGCAAAATCGAGGATTTCGCCAATACGTGAGATGCCTTCATTGAACATCAAATCGAACTCGGCTTTCTTGAACGGAGGAGCCACTTTGTTCTTCACTACTTTCACGCGCACTTGGTTACCTTTAATCTGCTCGCCGTCCTTGATTTGACCCGTACGACGAATGTCGAGACGAACAGAAGCGTAGAATTTCAATGCGTTACCACCGGTGGTTGTTTCGGGGTTTCCGAACATGACACCGATCTTCTCGCGCAACTGGTTAATGAAGATAACGGTCGTACCGGTCTTATTCACCGAAGCCGTCATCTTACGCAGCGCCTGACTCATCAGACGAGCCTGCAGACCTACCTTATTATCACCCATCTCACCGGCAATCTCTGCTTTGGGTGTCAGCGCAGCTACGGAGTCAATGACAATCAGATCCACTGCTGCAGAACGGATCAACTCGTCTGCGATATCCAGCGCCTGTTCGCCACTATCCGGCTGCGCAATAAGCAACTCAGCAATGTTAACACCTAATTTCTCGGCATAGAAACGGTCGAACGCATGCTCCGCATCGATGATAGCTGCGATACCACCTTGTTTCTGCACCTCTGCCATTGCATGGATAGCGAGTGTCGTCTTACCGGATGACTCCGGACCGTAGATCTCAATGATACGTCCTTTCGGGTAACCGCCTACACCTAAAGCGTAGTTCAAGCCCAGACTTCCAGTAGGAATAACGGGTACATTCTCGATATTCTCGTCCCCGAGTTTCATGATGGCACCCTTGCCGTAGTTCTTGTCAATTTTTGCCATTGCTGCCTGCAGCGCTTTCAACTTGTCTGCATTCGGTGCTTGTTTCTCTGCCATAATATAGTATATTTTCTGATTATTCTGATGAATCGGATTATTCCGAACCTTTGCGACTGCAAAGGTACAAAAAAAAAATGACATACGCAAATGTTATGTCATTTTTTTTCGAAATATCTGCAATATTCGTTTAATCCGCATTGTTCACACTTCGGTTTGCGGGCCTGGCAAACATACCTGCCGTGCAGTAAAAGCCAATGATGCGCCTTGGGGATGACTGATGCCGGGATATATTTTACCAATGCTTTCTCCGTTTGGAACGGATTCTTACTGTTTGTCGTCAGACCGAGTCGTTCGCTCACACGGAAGATATGTGTATCTACTGCCATCGTCGGTTGATTCCATATGACCGCGCAAACGACATTTGCCGTCTTGCGGCCGACGCCTTGCAACGTTTGCAAATCATCGATATTATCCGGAACAATGCCGTCATAGGCTTCCACCAACCGTTGTGCCATTTGCACCAGATGTTCTGCTTTACTCCGAGGATAACTGACCGACTTGATATATTCGAACACCTCATCGCTTGTCGCCTTTGCCAATGTTTCAGGAGTAGGATAGGCGGCAAAGAGCGCAGGGGTTACCATATTCACCCGTTTGTCCGTACATTGGGCGGATAGCATCACGGCAACCAAACACTGGAAAGGATTGAGAAAAACCAATTCGCTCTCCGCAACCGGCATGTTGGCTTCAAACCACGCTAATATGTGCTCAAACCGTTGCTTGGTCGTCATGATAGGTGCGGCTTAAGAAAGTTAAAACCTGGGTTGCTTGTTGCTGCACACTTGCCGTTTCCGGACTGATCTCTTTTTTCTGCAGACGAAGCAACATGATCTGATAAAGTAACACCAAGCATGCCTCAATATCGGACATCGTCGGACGGTCGGTTTTTGCCTTGAGCAGGTTGAGGGAGGGCTGCAAACGAATAATCGCTGCACGGTACATGGCATCTTCATTCAGCAACGTTGCGTGCAGGTCAATCAATTCAACTAAGGCATTGTTCGCTAATGCCAAATGACCTCCGTCCATAATGCCTTCGCGATGCATCATCTCATTGAGATCGTGCAACTCTTGCGTTGCGTCAGCGTTTTGCGGAAACGCACGCAGATAATCCTCCATCTGCCAAAGATAGAGAATATATTCCGCTATATTATCTTTTTTACTCCTCATCCTCTTCAAAATCAATTTCGTCTAAGTAATTGTCACTCATGAATACCTCAATATCCCGTCTGTCTTTCTTGGTGGGCCGACCGGTTCCTCGATCCCGACCGCCATTGCCTGCCAAACGTGCCAATTCAAGGATTTCCAGTTGTTGCGGAGACGTGCAATCTTGGATATAGTCCGGCACTAATTTGGCACCTAAGCGGTTTTCGGTCAGTTGCAGTACCTTGTAGGTATAAGTGATCGGACCCTTACGGACGTTGAATGTGTCGCCGATCTTGAACGTGCGGCTTGGTTTGAGTTGCACACCGTTCATACTGATCCGCCCGTTCTTGCACGCATCCGCTGCAATGCTTCTCGTCTTATAGATCCGCATCGCCCATAAAAACTTATCTACTCTGACCTCAGACATAAAATAGCTAAATAACTAAATGATTAAATAAATGGTAAATGGTAAATGACCAAATGGTAAATAATAATCATTTATTATTAAATTGATTCATAGTTCGGTCGATACCTTGTAAGCAGAAAGACGGGATAATCTCGGTGGTGACCTTCAGCCGTTCGTCGATTTGTTTTTTCTCTTCGTCGGTCCATTCGCCTAACACGAAATTGATCTGTGCGCCTCGGTTGTAATCGTTCCCGATACCGAATCGCACGCGTGCGTACGCGTCCGTTCCTAATACAGATTGTATGTTGCCCAAGCCGTTATGTCCGCCGTTCGAACCCTGTTTACGGATACGGATCGTACCGAAAGGCAGGTTGAGGTCATCGACGAGCACGAGCATATTCTCCACCGGAATCTTCTCCTGCTGCAACCAGTACCGCACAGCGTTACCGCTGAGGTTCATGTAGGTCGAAGGCTTAAGTAGTATCAACTCGGCATTCTTCACGCGGCAACGTCCTACAAACCCATACCGTTTGTCTTCCCACTTGACCTCTTTGGACGCCGCAAACGCATCGATCATCATAAAACCGATGTTATGGCGTGTACCTGCGTACTCGTCACCGATATTGCCTAAACCGACTATTAGATATTTCATATCTAATTGTTGAATGTTGAATGTTTAATGTTTAAAGAATGAGCGGAGCATCTATGACACTCCGCTCCTCTTTCATTCATTAATTCGTTAATTCCTTAACTCCTTAATTAAGCTTGTTTACTCTGGCGTGTTGCCTTCACCTCAGCGACGCAAGCGTCAGCCGGGTTAACGAACTGCAAACCTTCTACCTTCACGTCAGCAACAGCGATCTTCTTACCAAGACCAAGCTCGGTAACATCGATGTTGATACGATCAGGGAATGCGGTGTAGATACCTTTTGCTTTGAGTTTGCGCATGTTCTGAACCAGTTTACCACCGGCTTTAACACCTTCAGCAAGACCGTTCAGTTGGATAGGAATCTCAACTACTACCGGCTTCTTCTCATCAACTGCGAGGAAGTCAATGTGCAGCGTCTTACCATCGATCGGGTGGAACTGCAACTCTTTAACGATAGCTTTGGTCTTGGTGTCACCAACTGTCAGATCAACGATCTGGGTGTCCGGACTGTAGATCAGCTTACGAACGTCAGCAGCTGCTACGGTGAACGTAGCGTTCAGACCACAACCATAGATGTTGCAAGGAATCAATTCCTCTGCGCGGAAAGCTTTAGCGGCTTTCTTTCCGTACTCACTACGCGGAGTACCTACTAATGCAAATTCTTTCATTGTTTAAAATTTGTTTGTGTTACTTAATACCGTGTATTCCATACACATAATAGTTTGATGTTGTTTGATGCTTAGCGTTTGATGTTGTTTGATATTGTTAACTTTCAAACTATCTCAAACCCTCAAACTTTCAAACTAAAGGCTGCCTGCGCAGCCTTTTTGTTGTCCACCGAGGAGTCGAACCTCGCTTCTCGGAACCAAAATCCGGTGTAATACCGATATACGAGTGGACAGCACTTTTTTCAAAAGCGGGTGCAAAGGTACTGCTTTTTTTTGAATTGACCAAATTTTTCTTCAAAAAAATGCGTTTGCACCCCTATTTTTTATTGAAGAGGGATGATTTTTGCCTCCTGGTTGTTCATTCCGGGCATCGTTCTACCTATTCCTGCACCGATATAGGTGGGGTCACAAACGATGTATTTCCGTCCCTTGTAAGTCAGGTAATCGCCTTTGATGTCCTCATTAAACGCAACCGCCGTTGCCAGGTGTCCCGGATAATAGAGCAGTACCACATCCAAACCCATCAAATCGCGCACGATACGCGAGAAGAGGATGGAACGGTCCTCGCAGTCGCAGTACGGATAATGCAGACTCTCGGCAGGGAAGAAGGCACGGTCTTCGCCCCACACATTATCATCGTACTCATATTCGAATGCCGTCTGAACCCAGTTCAGCAATTGACCTGCCCCTTTCGATTCCGGTACACCGCGCACCGCTGTTTGTAACTGCGGATACAGTTCCTTACGAATCGACTCATCCATCGGCGCATCGGCATAGGCTGCCCAGCGCGTACCGAAGTCATCGCCGTACTGACCGGTAGGGTAGTTATTGTAGAAATCAATGAGGTTCTTGTTGATGGAGCACGATGCACTTAACCCGCATTGCGCTTTGCGCGTTTGCATAGAAACCGGTGCATTCGGGAAACGCTGTTCCTCGGTGATAAGAAGCGAGAACGCTTTCTCGTCTTGGAACGAACCGTCACAGATGGATATACGACCGTTCAAGTCATCCAGAGGGAAGTATTTGACACCATCGATGGTGTAGTACGAACGGTTGTAGAAGATATAATCGCTACCAACTAACAAGTGCAGGTTACGTCCGTCAGAAACCGCCAAACGCATTTTATAACCGGAGTTGGCGTATAAGAACGCTTGCATCAAGGTTGCTTCATTGGCGTTGCGATGTATAGCCTGTGCCACCTTCTGCAGCATCATCAAATAGGACCAGTCGCATAGTTTGTACTCGTTACGTGCAGACAAACAGTCAAACAGCAGGTTTACATACTCCTCCGATGCCATCGATTCCCATGCCTTTGCCAACTGCTCTTTTTGCACATTGGGTAAGGAGAACGCATTGGTCTTCGGGGCACGGAAACTCAACTCAAGACCGTAGAACGTGATCTTGATCGTACGGGTCTGCTGATTGTTCTCAATAACCGGCGCAACGGGTTGCGGTTTGGGTTGCGGCTTGGGCTGCGGAACCACATTCACCTTTATTTCCTGCTCTTGTTGCTCCTGTTCTTCCTTGTCATCGAAGATCACCGGCGGAACGGGTTCTTCCTTCGGCTGCTCTATCGCCGGATCTGCCGAATAGAACTCCCATGCAGCACGCAGGAATCCGGCATAATCCGCATTCGCTTTATCACGAAAATCAGCGTAGTCTTTTAACGCTTGTTCTTTGAACGAGTTATACCACTCTTCTGCGCTTTGTGAGAAAGCGCAAACGGAAGCTGTCAATAAGATGACAAGAAGACGATGTCTCATAGCAATTTATTTTTTACGTATGTCGAAGGGCGCAAAGAAAAGGAACTTGGCGTCATTGGGGATCAATGCCATCCATTTCTCAATCTCTGCACGCGATGTTGTTTCGTTGTAGAACGGCCGCTCTTCTTTGGTAAATACAAAGACGAGGCAGTTGGTTTCAAACGGAGCGTCCGTATCTTTGGTTACGGAGTACTCCCAATTATTATCAGTGGGGAAGACCACTTCTCTGTTTGCTTTCAGCAGAAAGGGATCCTCTATATAATTCGGATAAATCCGATATCCCTCGTTCGCATTGGCAAAGAGGAAAATCTTCAGATAACAATCTTTATACGGTTTCACCTTACAAGTGATAGCGTCTCCGTCATAATAGACGGGGTTCAACCCTGTGATATCTGCCACAAAATCCGGGTCCGGCTCTTTGCCTTTCTTTACCGTTACTTTCGCTTCGCAGTAGAAGACGGTTTCCGTATTACGGACATCTGATTTGTCGGTCCATTCTTTCAGAACGATAAACTCCACGATCTCTCCGTCCAGCTGGTTGAGGGCCAGCGAATTGAAGGTCTCACCGCTGGAAGAAGACTCAACCTTATCCCAGATATTGACTTTCGTGTTCGATACTTTCTCCAGTGCTGCACGACGGGCGTCTTGACGAGCCAGTTCGGGGGCTTGACGCCACTCAAGCGCCGATGAAGTACTGAGTACGGTGTACGAACCACGTACCTTAACGGTCTTCGTGCTCTCGTTATCAGCGAACGCGAAGACGGCAACTACTAATGAAATAAATAAACAGATTTTTCGCATAGTGCAAAAAGGAATTGAGGTCGATAGTACCCACTACCGACCTCAATGAATGATGATTTATTCAGCGGTAACTTTGAAACCCTCACGTACGAATTCAGAGATACGCTCTGCGTTAGCACGAGCAAACTCAGACTCTTGGATAGCACGCTCCATAGCACGCATACGAGCTTTCGAAGCGGACTCCTCGTTTACGAGGTAATAGATCTTATAATCCAAACCACCGTCTTTCTTCTCACGATAGATGCAGATGCTCGGCTTCAACTCACCTTGGAGCTCCGTAGCTACGCGGTTCTCATAAGCTGCATAGAAATCATCGGGCGAACCCATGTCTTGCATCAAAGCACCACCTACTTCACTGGTGATACGACCTACGATCATCGTCTTTGCTTGGGTTGCATAAGAAGTAGCTGCATTGACAATAGCCCAACGTTGAGCTTGGTTGAGAGTGCGAACATTGGTCTGACCAACTACGTTAGCGATCAACTCCTGGTTGTTCTCATCCAGCAGCTTCTGTTTGTGATAGAAGAAAGCCTCTTCCATGGTCTTGGAACCATCGATCTTCCAACCTTGCTTTTGCAACTCTTTAGCAATCTTCTTGGATTGTTTCCAGATGGACTTGTCAGAAGTCTTCGGTTGTGCCAGAGCACCGATTGCAACGATTACGGCCATTGCTACCATCATCAATTTTTTCATACGAATTGAATTTTGGGGTTAATAATGAAGTTAATTGTTGTCTTATTTAAGCGTCCATGTTTGCCATTCCTCACCGACCGTTGCGGAAGGAGTGACACAAGGAGTTTGTTTCTTTTTATTGATATCTGCGGATTTTTGACTCACTTGTTTCGTAATGTAATCGCCTAAGGTCTTCAGATCCACATTACCTCTGGTTTCTTGAATCTTCTTAAGCAGGAAATACGTAAACATTCCGTGTTGTTGATCTCTATGCGGATAAGCTGTCTCATCGCCTTGTGCGGCAGAGAAGACAACCATGTTTCCTCTCGGGATACCCGATTTTGCTTTGAGTGCCACGCCACGTGCGGAAGCTAACATACCTTGTTCGCGTTTGGATCCGGAGAAACATGCGTCCATGAAAACAGTAACCTTGGTTGCGGGAAGCGCACCGAGGCGTGCGTACAAATCATCCAACTTCAGTCCCGAATTGACGTTCGTTCCGTTACCGTCCACAGGAAGCAGATAGGACGTCTTGTCCGCTTCATCAGGGATACCGTGACCTGCATAATATACGATGACTTGCGGATTCTCCTCTACATAGGTATGGGTCATCATATCCAACCAGTCTAAACCGTCGTTGATCTCATTCAGCGTAGCATTTGGCCGATAATCAATATGGTCTTTGTTTATACCGAGTGTACGAATGCAGTATTCACGGAATATCTGTCCGTCATTGATAGCGAAAGGCACCGCCGCTACCTGGCTATAGTGCTCGTTGGCTATGATTAGAGCGAAGGTGTTATTGTTGTGCTTGCCTGTATTAGACGGAATATCAACATCTACATCCGAGAGAAGAGAAGCTTTTTGAATCTCCACCTCTTCATCCTGACGAGCAACGGTCAAAGAGATGGTACTACCTACGTATTTGTCAAAATGCAATGGGATAGCGGCATTTTTGGAATAGCGCCCCTTGCTCTCGGAGAGGGCTATCTCGATGTTGGTGCCATCAGCTGCTTTCTGGTTGGCCATAAGGCTATATTCGTATGTCCGTTTCTCATTGGGACGCAGTGTGCCGATAGTCAAATGCTTCTCGGCGCCATCTGTCCAGTTGACGTTCTCAGGCAGGTTCAAATCAAGTTGCACATTCTCTGCTGTACCCTGATCTGTGTTCTGCACGATGATCTGAAGGATAAACTCCTCACGACGCTTCAACTGACCGCCTTTGTTACCGGAAATTTTATAACTGGCTACTTCCACAAAAGGAGTCTTGACCTTATGCGTACCGATCTTCATGGATACAGGATCCGGACCATAACCGTTCGGCTCATCGATCTCCAACGACACTTGTATTTCACCGGTTTTGGTTCCGGCAGTCGCGTTGATAGGTACCTCGATAGTTCGACTTGTGTTCCGTTCAATAATCGGCAGGGGCATGTCTCGCAAAATCAAACCTTGCGTCGTACCGGTAGCGGAAAGGTGCGCTACGCAGTTGTACGCGTCACCACGACCGTCATTACGAATCTCAAACCGAATGTAACATTTCTCATTGGCATCGATAACGTCATTCTGGTCTTGATCCACAAACTTAGGTGTGCCCACGATAGTCAAACGGGGCGGAATAACCTCTTTCTCTATGTGAAAAGACATCGGTTTGCTTACATTCGACTGCGCCGAAACGAGTCCTGCGAATGCCAAGCCTGCGAAGAGCGCTATATACTTTTTCATAACTTAGATATATTTGTATCGTTTATAATAAGAACAATGGAACAGCCAAACCTGCGGTACCTACCACTACGGCAATAGGAATACTTACACCGAACGTGATAGCGGCATTGCGGTTCAAATCATACATACATCCCACATTGAAACTCCACAAACCCCAATACGGCAACTCTTCACCAAAAGCCATGCGGATACCTGTCTCCATGGCAAAACCTCCGCTTTCCGGACCGTTCAGTTTGCCGTATCCGAAACCTTGATAAATCTGCAGGTCCGTTGCTACGTAATCCGGCGTGAGACGGAAGACAACATCGCCTAAAGCCGCCCAGTCTCTCTTGATACCGTACAGGAACGTACCGCCGACACCGATATGACCCGGGATATAAGCAACCGATCCACCGAACATCCAGTCTCTTTGACTGAACGCATAACCCATCATGAACTCAGTATAGATATGTGGGAAGTCCTCCTCCTCAATGATACCCAGACCGATCCAGCGGAACGGCATAAAGCTGAGTGAAGCATTGGGGATGAACGCCCCGTCCTGATAACGAAGACCCAGACCGAAACTATACCAACCGAAGTTACTGATACCTTCGCCAAAACCGAAACGCATGGAAGCGTCGGCAGCCCAAGTGGTATAACTCTCGGTGAAACGGTGCATCACACCACCACCGAACGACAGTTGCAAGCTAAGCGGACAATCGAAATCCGTCAAACGGAAAGTCGGACCTGCTGTTACAGAAAACTCTTGACCGTAGAAACCGTACATAGGTGCAACCTCAAAACCAAAACGCTTCGGGATCCAAGAATAACGGAGACCTACATAATGCGATACACCACTGTAGTTCTGTGCGCCCATCGCAGGAGTACTCAAACCATATACCGCTTCCAGATAATGGTCGGGATGGTCATCGTAACCATAGTACCAGGTGTTGCCTTTCCGTTTGGTACGCTGATCGACACCAACCACCTTAAATCGTACGTTGTCTTGAATAAAACTACGTCCGAACTCCTCCAGCGGACTCCAAACAATCTTCTTGTCCGTACCACGTGACACTTTTTCGCCAACATCACCCGTCACTTGCTTCAACTCACGGAAGTTCTCCGACGATCCGGCTACATAGTAGATCGTGACATCACACATCTTGTCCAAGTCATACGTGATGACGATATTCTTTTTGTCCTGACGAACTTGGACGTTCGATACGTGGTCTGCCGCCATAAGCGATACGGCAGAGAAGAGACAAATGAATAAATATAGTATTTTTCTTTTCATAATCTTTTTTGTTCTTTTCCCAAATAAAACACCCGAACTATTTCTAATTCGGGTGCAAAATTAAGTATTTTTTTTGGAATATGCAAATAAAATGTAATTTTTTATGCTTATTTCGTTATTTTGCGATTATTAAATAGTAATTTTTCTTGCCTTTTTGGAATAAAAGGTACTTGTTATTGAGCAAAGCGGCATCGGTGAGCGGTGTCTGCGGATCGGTTAATTTCTCTTTATTGAGACTGAAACCGTTCGCCTGAATCATCTTACGAGCCTCTCCTTTACTGGTGAAAATGTTCGTTTTTTCTGCTAATAAATCCAAAGGTCCGATACCGGCTTTCAGTTCTTCCAGCGAAATCTCATATTGCTCTACGCCGTTGAAGATATCCAGGAATGTCTCTTCGTCTAACGCGCGCAACGCGTCCGCGGTCGCGTTTCCGAATAATATATTAGATGCCTCTACGGCGGCGTTGTAATCCGCTTCGCTATGAACCATGCAGGTTACTTCTTTTGCCAGACGTTTCTGCAGAACACGCAAATGCGGTGCCTCTTCGTGCTCCTTGATCAGGGCCTCGATCTCTTCGCGTGTCAGACTCGTGAAGATCTTGATATACCGCTTCGCGTCGTCGTCGCTCACGTTCATCCAGAACTGGTAGAACTTATAGGGGCTGGTGTATTTCTTGGAAAGCCAGATATTGCCGCTCTCGGTCTTACCGAACTTGCCTCCGTCGGCTTTGGTGATAAGCGGGCAGGTGAGGGCGAAAGCGGTCTTGCCGTTCATCTTGCGCATGAGCTCGATGCCGGTGGTGATATTGCCCCATTGGTCCGAACCGCCCATTTGCATGAGGCAGTTCTTGTGCTCGTTGAGATAGACGAAGTCGTAGCCCTGCAGGAGCTGGTAGGTGAACTCGGTGAACGACATGCCTTGCGCGAACTCGCCGTTGAAACGCTTCTTGACGGAGTCTTTCGCCATCATGTAATTGACGGTGATGAGTTTGCCTATATTGCGTGCAAAATCAAGGAAGGTGTAGTCCTTCATCCAGTCGTAGTTGTTGACCAGCTCGGCGGCGTTGGGAGCCGTAGAGTTGAAATCAAGGAAATGCTCCAACTGCTCGCGGATGCACGCTACGTTATGGCGCAGGGTCTCCTCCGTGAGGAGGTTACGCTCGGCGGACTTGCCGGAGGGGTCTCCGATCATACCGGTCGCACCGCCGAGCAGCGCAATAGGCTTGTGTCCGCATGATTGCAGATGGCGCAGCATCATGATACCGCAGAGGTGACCGATGTGCAGACTGTCCGCCGTAGGGTCGATCCCGACGTAAGCGGTCGTCATCTCTTTCATCAGTTGTTCTTCCGTTCCCGGCATGATGTCCTGGAGCATGCCTCTCCAACGCAGTTCTTCAACGAAATTTTTAGTCATCGATTCAATGTTATTTCAAAAGCGGGTGCAAAGGTACGAAAAAAAAATGACATGTGCAAATAAAAATGAAGAAAAAGAAAGAGTATATATACTTTAGTATATATACTGTATAAAAGGGTTTAAAAAAAGGCTTAATTCTGGAGTGACGTAAGCTTTGACTGTCGGTTGACCGTCGGCTGACCGTCGGCTGACCGTCGGGTTTGGACCGATCCAAGACCGTTCCGAGGTCGTTCCGATGACGTTTTGGTGTATATGAAAAGCTGCACCTCGTGAGAGATGCAGCTCCATAAGTGAATAAAGTTTTAAAGTGTGTTTTTCATGGAGTCCTTTTTCAAAGACTTTATTTCTTCCAATAGGTACCTGTCGGATAACCGTTTTCGGAAGTGAGTTTGATGGTGTCACCTTTCAACTCATAGAAGACACGTTCGCTCTTGTGTGACGAGCCGGTGTCCTGTTTGCCATCCTTGGTCTCATAGAAACCGCCTGTGTA